>Ga0209489_104195_pt1 | contig 26807 bp, 9 predicted proteins | sample SiratrowhiteBW_FD_187527 | JGI IMG/M metagenome (GOLD analysis project Ga0209489, IMG submission 187527) | Root nodule microbial communities of legume samples collected from California, USA - Siratro white BW (SPAdes) (version 2) | ecosystem: Host-associated > Plants > Roots > Nodule | place: USA... | reverse complement strand
ATATATATATATATATATATATATATATATATATATATATATATATATATATATATATATATATATATATATATATATATATATATATATATATATATATTTCCTCCTCTAATTTATACAGTCATAAAAAATTTAAAAAAAATCATTTTTAATAACAAATTGACTTATCTTTATATTTATTTCTGCTTGGTTTTGACTAGGTTCATTAAGTTGGCCATTGACTGCTTATATAGATTTTTTTGGCGAGATAATTAAAATTGATACAGTAATTATTTATTTCGTATGTTTTTCTTTTATGCATCATATTTAATCATTTTTGTTTAATGAAATTTTTTATGTTTTATTTTTTTCGTTATATTAATTTGACTCGTGGTATATCATGACATTTTGGTTCATCGATGATTTTAATATATTATTTTAATTATCATAATTAAGTGACAATATACCATTAAATTTAATAGTATTTCATTTCGTCTAGTCTAGTGACATTAATTTTGTTTACAGTTTTTATCTTTTAGAAACTGTTCAGCAAATTTTTTTATTAAAATTAAAACAATTTTTAGTGACTAAAAATTGCTAACAATTAGTATATCTTACATTTGAATTTTTTTTTTTGTGTTTGTATACCCTAAAAAAAAAAGGTAAACGCAAAGCATATATCATACTCGCGATGAAAGCAATGGGTTAAGGCTGTCGAACTAACAAGGAAGATTGGAATTCTCTCCCTTTTATTGATTATAACATTAAATAACTTGTAAGATAAATTTTAGATAATTTTCTTAACAATTTTGGTTATATTTTTTATTAGTAACTTCTTCAATTAGTAATTTGAATTTGGAAAACTGTAAAAAAAATTGAATCTGGCTCAAGGAATGTCAGTCTTCGTATCAGATTCCTAAAATTAAAAGAATAAATGAATTATATAAAGTTTTATTTACAATTAATATATTTCATGCTTTTTTAGTCGTTAAAATTTTGAGTGAAAAAGTGGTATACAATTATTAAACTTTTTCTTTTATAAAAGGAAACAAAACAAGGAATTAAGCAATCCTAGAAAGAAGTGAAAAAGCAAAACAAAACTAGTAGAGTGATGAAAAAGACCATACATAAATTAAAACCAGTTTCTAGTAAGATAAATGAAAAGCTTCTACAAATTTGTATAAATTAATTTTACTTTATTTATTTTATATGAGTATTTATAAAAAAAGAGATTATTTATCAGTTAAATCAAGTAATAAATTCTTTAGCAATGAGCATAAGTATGTGAAAATCAATTAAATCCTAATTTTACAAAAACGTAAGGAACAAATGAAAAAAAATGTACATGTGACATAGTCCATGCTGAATTGCTGATAAATAGAAAACATTTTAAAGAACACATGAAATTACTAAAACCAATAATTAATTACAGAAATTAATGGTCATCACAGAGATTTGATATCTGTTTGAAGCTATTGATAATGTGAGAGTTGAGGCATGTTTGGATGGTCATCATGTTCCCTCTGCTCCAAACTATTATGTGGTTATTAATTAACCTTTCTTCATCCCTCACTCCAACTTATTCCCAACATCCTTAATTTCTAGGTTTCACACAAGGCAAAATCTCTTGGACATTGCAATAACATTCTTAATAATATCTACCCCTCCTATGTTTCTTATTATATTGCAAAATTAGAGTACCTATACCATGATCTTATGTTTGAATTTTTAATGCAGAAAAGAAGTAGCTACTAGGTTTGGTTCAAAAACAATTGAATAGCTTGGCATGCGCATAATATGAATTAGAAATCCTAAATTTGAATCATAACACGAACTCTAATTTATTTATTTATTTTTGTTTGTTTTGACGTATAGGATTTGTTCAACCTATTTTAACCCTTTAGTTCATAGCTGTCTCAAAATGTATGGCAAGCATTACAAGCCATTATCTTTTGCTGCAAACTTTTCCCTGCTAAGATTCTGTGTGCCCAACAAAAACATAAACAAAATCAAGAAATTACAATAACTCAGATGATATATAATATAGCAGTGTATTGGGAAAAACAAATAGGCATTAAGAATTGTTTAGAGGTGTCTGTAAGGATTGATACCAAGATTATGACAGAGTGAATCTTAATATAGATATAATAGATATTATATAAGTGCCATAAAGTTGATGTCTTATGAGTATATTACTTATACACAACGTGACATGAATAATGTTTGTATCCTACTGGGGTCACTCACTCAGTTTATAATTAATGGATGTATCAATAAAATTATTCAGGTTAGGTTGCCACACTCATTAGGTTGCATTTTGTGTCTAAACTTTCACAACTTTCATGTCTGATAAACATGCAATGTTGCAACAACTAGGTTTCAAAGATAAGCATAAACCATGTTCTGGAAGACATAGGAAAAATAAATATTCAGTCCCCAATGAAAAATAGTGTAAAAGTCTAAACTTACTTTATAATAAAACCCTATCTTGAAAAGATGGCTGTGACAACTTAAAGCTGGTACTTAGATGCTCATATTTGTCTTTTATGAAAATTATAACTAGTTAGTGATCCTTACCCTTTATGTTTATAGGTTCAGCTTGAAGGGCTTTACTTGTAAAAAATTTGTTTGAAATTTTTGTTTGAAAAGGCAGATAAAATACTGGTAGGTTGGACTTAGAAATATCTTGATAAATAATACTTGTAACTTCGATAGTTATAGGGGCATTAAGTTATTGCTTGATAAACAGTTGAACGTAACATTGATGATAGGAATAAAACAATATATAAAAATGTTTTTACAAAGTCTTTTATCTATTTTCATACGACATCATGCTCTGATAAATCAAATAAAGCCTGTGCAAAATTTTAAAACAATTTTCAACAATACAATCCAACTCTCTAGCTATTTTTCTGTCTGTACAATTCACATCTTCATTGTGAAAAATCTCGTGTGCATTAAAAATTATCATGGAAGGTTGTTCTTATCCGTGATAACATGTTAATTTTATGTTGTTGTAAATATATGTTCTTTATTTAAAAAAAAATAAAAAAATAAAAATAAAACTAGAAGATCTGTTTACATTGTATCTTCATTAGGAGAGAGATTTCAACCCGTGATAGTATAGTTGTTGGGGTTTTGGAGGTTAGAAAGCCTAAAGAAGTAGATTTGAGATTTGGAATGAAATGGATGATATTAAAATAGCAAAAGAATGGCGGTAGAGATGAGCTCACAAAAAAATATAAAAAAGAATCAAATTTATTTAAAATGGTTAATGCAGTTATATTTTCTAATAAATAAAATTAAAAAAATATAATATAATTTAATATATTTTTTAATATAATTAGTAATATATTCTTTAATATAATTTAATATAAATTATTATATTAATAATGATTATAAAAAAATTTAAAACGTAAATTGTATTATTTTAACTTAAGGCATATATTATATTATTTTAATATTATAATATATACAATTAATTACTTTTCTACATCCTTCTTCCTCGCCTGTGCTCCCTCCACCCCTCCACGTTGCCTTTTTCCTTCTTTTCTTTCTTTTCTTTTACTTTTTTTCTTTCTTTTCTTTCAGACTTTCACTCTTTCTTTTCTTTTTAATTCTTTTTCTAAATATTAGTGACTTCCACTGTTTCTTTTCTTTTTAATTCTTTTTTTAGATATTAGTTTTCTTTTCTTTTCAGTTCTTTTTCCAGATATTAATTTTCTTTTCTTTTCAATTCTTTTTTCAGATATTAGTTTTCTGACTGAACTTCTTTCTTTCTTTTTTTCCAAATTTCCAGTGTTTCTTTTCTTTTTTTCTTTTCAGTTTTTTTTTTCTAGATATTAATTTTCTTTTCTTTGCAGTTCTTTTTCCAGAGATTAATTTTCAGATTAAACTTCTTCTTTCTTTCTTCCAGACTTCCGATGCTTCTTTTCTTTCTTTTCTTCCAAACTTCCACTGCGTCGTTATTCTTTTGCTTCTATTCTTTTTACCTGTGCTTCGTTATTATGTTATAGGTTTAATTTATTTGTTTTAGTTTTTAATTTGTTTGTGTATAGTTTTTTTTTCAGATATTAGTTTTCTTTTCTTTTCAGTTTCTTTTTCCAGATATTAGTTTTCAGACTGTGCTTCTTCTTTCTTTCTTTTCTTCCAGACTTCGTTATTCTTTTGCTTCTATTCTTTTACCTGTTATTCTTTTGCTTCTATTCTTTTTTCTTTCTTTCTTTTCTTCCAGACTTCGTTATTCTTTTGCTTCTATTTTGCTTCTATTCTTTTACCTGTTATTCTTTTGCTTCTATTCTTTTACCTATGTTCTTCCACGTTGTTATTATGTTATAGGTTTAATCTATTTGTTTTAGTTTTTAATTTGTTTGTGTATAATTTTAATATGTTATTCTTTTGCTTCTATTCTTTTACAACTTCGTTATTATGTTATAGGTTTTTAGGTTTTAATTTGTTTGTATACAGTTTTCATCTATTTGTGTATGGTTTTTATGTTTTTGTTCTTCTCCGTCCACCTCTGTGTCCTCTCCATGTGTCCGGTTGTAAGGACCGCTTCCGGCTAAAAAACTGCTTTTGACAAGATATCGTACATACTTTCAGCCTAAAAAACCAAAAAAAACTCTATCCGACGCAATGTCCTCAACGCGTAAAGTTTAGGATCTAGGACTGTATCCGAACGTGTCCATCCGACACGTAAGATGACACGTAAGATTTAGAGTTTAGGATTTAGAGTCTAAGATTATATCCGAATTTGTATAAGTATATGTACAAGAAAATACATCCACAACAACGCCTCCAACTATGACGTCAATTGTTATAAGTTGCAGCTGTGTTTACATTCACACATCTTAAACTGTATAAGGAAGAAGGTCTAAAGGTCCACACACAAGTAAGAAATGACTGAACCAGCTCGGCGCTTTGTACGCTGGCTAACCTTCCACTTCTCAACAAGGACCTTCCTTATGTTGGGGCAGCTAGAAACCACGGTGGCCACACCAACTGAAGTTATACCAGAACAATAAACCATGTGGCATGACTCAAGCATTGTGCAACTTTTTACAAGATGGGCTAGCCCAACATCTGTTATTTGTCGGCAGTGTGAGAGTACTATTTCTTTCAGCAATGGACAGTGTTCTCCCACTTCAGCCATAGCCATGTCACCCAAATTCTGCAGTTATAGAGCAATATAATTACATAAAGGGAAAGAAAAGCAAGGCAAATAAGTAGCAATACTTCTTTAGCGTATAGTTTGGGAGTAAAAATTGCATTGCCTTAGGTATAAAATGAGAGATATCAATACACACCTGCAATACACTCACGTCCAAATAAGAGAGTTGAGGGCAACCCCTTGCAATGGCTACCACTCCAGCATCTCCAATTTGATGGCAACCACTAATATTAAGATAATGAAGGGAACAGCCCTCAGCTATAGCAACAAGGGCCCCATCATCCACCCTAGTAATTTAACAAGATGGTTAAGCTAGACATCATCCAGGATGAATAATACAGAAGATACTCAAATGTAAATTTGAGCTTGCAAATGAATGCCAAAGGAAACAACAGAAGATGTAACACAAATTCCCTAACATCATAGTAGAAGAAATATACATGAAGATTTCTTCTTAGAGGGAAAATAAATAAAGCTGTGAATAAGGTTTTACCTATCACAGAATCGAATGCTGAGATCTGTTAGCAACTTACAGTTCTCGCCCACAGCAATGATCCCCCTGCTCCCAATCTAATACATGGAGGGAAAAAACAAGGGACATAAGAGGAAGCAAATGTTAAAAAATTTAAAAAGAAATATAAATTCAATAGTCAAAAAAAAATTGGCTTATTGTTTTAAACTGGATGTATGAACATTCATGTAAACTATAATATGCCAACATTCAAAGCGCCGAGCTGGTTCAGTCATTTCCTACTTGTGTGTGGATCTTTAGACCTTCTTTCTTATACAGTTTAAGATGTGTGAGTGTAAACACAGCTGCAAGTTATAACAATTGGTGCCATAGTAGGAGGTGTTCTTGTGGATGTATTTTCTTGTACATATGCTCATACAAGAGTCACTCGTGACTTCATCATAGGAGAGTGAAGATATAGGAATCAATAGCCTTAGATACTTCTGGTAACTTGATTTATGTGTGTTGTGTAGATATAGTTGAAGAAATATCATGTTGTATTGTTTATTTCCAAAATAAAAAGTTGGATCTAGATATATTTCTAGTCTTTGTAATATAATTTTCTTCTATAGTTTTAGTCTTTATAACTTCTTATGATTTTAGTTTCTAAAATTTTCTCTTCCAGTTTTAGTTCTTGTCACCGTTACTGATGACAATCATTTATTGAATAACAAGCTAGAATTTCTACTCAATTTCCATATATTAAATTGATTTGATTAATTTAAACTTTCTTGTACTCGAAATTAATCTCAAAACATCGTTTTCATTTGAACTAAAATAATATGATAATATCTCGCCTTCAGATCCTGATATCATATAAAATTATCAAATTGTATATTTTTTTTTCATTAAATTTATAACTTCTGAACTTTTAAAATCATTCCATAAAGCAAATCTAATACTCTATCATAAACTTTAAAGAATAAAACGAAAATGTAAGGATTTTAAGTGAGAAAAATTGATAAAAGGGTGAATTTTGAAAATTTTGAAGAAAATAGAAGAATTTATATAGACCCAAAAAGTTAGTAACCTATTTCTCACAAAATTCAAATTAAAATGTGAGGGGGATGAGGGAGCTAGAGTTGGTGTGGCAAGTAAATAATGCTATATTATACTACAAGTCAAAATAACGAGGTGCCGAGTTGCTTTAAATGGAGAAAGCATTGGACTCAAACGCAACTAAATTGAAAAATTGGCATGTTCATTAAAAAGGCATAATGAAAGAACTATACAAGATTACTGCTTAGAATTCGTTGAATCATCCATAATACAATGCAGCGTGTCTCCTCTAGATAAATCAGATATTTATGGCTTAAAATCCAAAAGAAAAAAGTGATCATCAAATTATCAAGGAACTTTGAAGAAAGCACTGCAAAAGGAAGTTCAAAAAGGAAATCCCTCTTTTCCCTTTTTTTAATTAAATTGAGATGGGGAGATATGGAGTTAGCTAGTTGAGATATCTTGTGAAGAATTGATTGCCTTTTACTTTAAAATACCAAGTTTTTGTATACGGAAATGTTAGACTAAAATTAAGAATGAAATTTGTTTGGGTTGTGTTAAGAACTAAAGGGTAAAATCACTTTTGAAATTAATCCCCATAGAGAACCAAAAACCATTTTAAAAGTTTAAATATTATAAGAAGGAAAAAAACTTGTAGTAGAAGCCTGCGTAATGTATACTAGTATTAATACTGGTTCACAAGACTCAACGCAATTATCCTCGGTTATAAGGTGCAGAATTTTGAAAGTGAGTGAGACATCAAAAAACAAAAAACAAAAAAAAAAAAAAGTTAATAACAATAAAATCAATTTGATGCCAAAATTAAAATTCCACGTACAGAATGGCATTTTCGTGCAGAAAACCAAACACAAATGCAGACAGTACCTCATAACAGCGACGGATATGAAGTTTCTTTAGATTCTTGCAACCCCTAGCTATTCCACACATGGCAACATCTCCAATACTTGAGCAATCTACCAAGTGAAGCGCTTGCAAGTATTTGCATCCTTGTCCAATCTGGAGAAGGCCAGCATCACCAATTCTTTGGCAGTAAAGTAAAGCTAACTCTGAGAGATGCCTGTGCAGTAGAAAGCAGATATTAGCATCACTAATGAAATAGGAAGTAAATTTTCAACACTTAAGAAATCGGGTCATCAAACATTTGTCAAACACAAAACAGAGTCATAGCATGGATATGTTTGTCAAATTTAGGCTAAGTTTGGTCCTGCTTGATTTCCTTAAAGAAAGCTGATCCAAAGTTAAAGCTTATAACAAGTGATTTACGTTTTATCTTATAGATTAATTTTAAATTGAAAAAGCTGTGCATACCAGTGGAAGATGAGAGGAAAGATAGGCTCACGAATGCGGTTTATTTTTTAATTCTACTTCAGTTAGCTTCTAAGAAGTGCGTACAACAATGTAGGTTGACGATGCATGCATGAAGCAGGCCTGTAGAACAATCTATGCAAGCAGATCCTTTGCACAAGACATTCAATTATTGAGGACCTCCACATTTTAAAAGTCCACAAATTTGCACTAGTCTTTTAATTTTTTTTATATTTATCAATATAAATAAAGTAGTATGAATCTTTTGTGCTTTATTTAGTTAAAATACAATCATACTATAATATTTAGAAATATTAAATTGTGCCTTTATTTTTAAATAAAAATACAGGACCCAAATTTTCATGATTAGAACAGGACCTCTGAAAATTTTCAAGACGGCTCTGGGATGCAGTTACACACAGGCACACAACAATGTCAATAGGAGCAGTATCTCCTATTCACTGAAAGAGGTAGATTTGTGTGATATGTATATAGTTTGTTTTTGTAGCTTACACTCGGAAAACTTCAGATTTTAAGAATGCATTGCACAACGACTTAGGTGGATAAGAATATATGCATATACAGTTACACATATAAAAACAAAAAAATGCACGCAAGAACAACCAAGACACCATAAGATTAATTAACTATAATTACAGATATTGAATAGAGAAACGTAAAATTCATTGAGTTTCTTCTTTCTACAACCTTTATCCAACTCCCTATGCTGATTCTTCGATGTAGAGTTTGTTGCACACAAGAGTTATAGTACACACATCTGTAACATTTTAAGGAACTTAGATTGGAGAAATAAAAAACGTACTGGCAAGATTTTCCAACAGATTCTAGCCCCAAAGTTCCAATATTGTGGCATCCATTCACTTCAAGATGCGTAAGTTCCTTGCAGCCAGCAGCAATTGCTTCCAAACCCTTGTCACTTAGGAAGTAGCAATCACTTAAAGTCAAGTTCTTTAACTTCTTACATCCATTCCCAATGGCATACAAACCCCTGCATGTAAACATCATAAAAAGAAAAAAGTATTACTAACTAAACAACAAAAAATGAAAGAATTAATATCGGAATGCAAAAATAAAAAGTAGAGTAGAGGTCTGGAAAAAGATTGAAAGTTTGCAGTTCATACAACCTTAAGGGTCATGTAAAAGGAAAATTAAAAAGAATTACAAAAGCAACTAAGTCTCACCCCACTAGAAGAGTTTGACAACAAGGATTAAATGACAACATTGGATCTTTTTAATAAAAAACAGAATTAAAAAAAATCATAAAAAAACTTTCAATGGCTCTTTTGAATTGATAAACCGAACAAATGGTTGGTAAAGTTATAACACAAGAAAAAAAATATGCAATTTGCACTATGTCTGGTGCATGTGCCTTTTTTTATTTTAACAGTAGTTAAATCAAACATATCCTGAAAAAGCAATGATGAGAAAGCAGCTAACTTATTAGTAAATCTAGGAAAACTATATTGAGCCAATAATTCCACGGACAAATAACTAATCAAATCTGCACATGGTTGATCAAGTCTTGACACAACACAAGAAAGAAATATTCAATCTGTCCTGTGCCCAGTGAAAGTGATTTTTTTGTGAATTCAACCATAGTCAGATGAAGCAATCCTGCAAAGCAATGATAAGAAAGAGGCTTACTTATCAGTAAATCTCTGAAAACTGTATAGAGCCAATATCTCCAAAGACAAACAACTAGCTCCCACAGCTTTCAAAGCATCATCTGTTAGATTAATACATTGCAGCTTTAGAACTTTCAAATGTGGACACCCTTTAATCACAGAAAGCAGCCCTTTATTATGGATAAACTCAGAGTCCAATGACAAGGTCTCTAGAGATCTGCAGTGTGATCCTACAGCTTCCATAGAAATGTCAGTTATTTTCGCACAAGCTGCCACTCCAATAGACTTTAACGAATTTCCCACACCCAATGCCAATTCAACCAAACCCGTGTCAGTCAAGCCTTCACAGAAACGCAGATTCAAATCTTCGAGTTGCTTGCAACACTGTCCAATAGCAGCCAAGCCGTGATCTCCAACATAACAACCCTAAAGGAAAATCTTGTTAATTAAAATGAATATGCATCACTCACACCAAACTACTCATAATCGAAGATATGAAGTAACAAGGAAAATGATGCACAGCAAGGAGAAAAAAAAGGGTGTTGGTATCTGAAATTGCAATGATTCACAAGAATATGAACTCTAATCTGCTAGCTTCAATAAAAAGAGAAAACATCTATTAGACTTTTCTTCCAGTCTCAATATATTACAGAAACTTAGTGCATATTTGAATGTATTGAATTTAGCAACCTTGATATCACCTTCAATTAAGACTTGGTTCCAAGACAAATGTAGGTGTGCAATCACACTTACGAGAAAAACGAAACATATCATCAAACCAAATTTAACCAAGTTGAAGGAACCAAAAGGTGAGCCAAACATAGCCTATGGGCCTGTTTGGATACAAGCGCTTTTGAGAGCTTCTCAACCGGAAAATAAGCTCTTTTTCTGTGAAAAAAAAAAACTCTCAACAGCTCTTCTTTCCCTTAGAGAAGCTCTTTAAAACACTTCCAAATTTGTAACCAACCAAGCTCTAAACATTCATTTCAAAGCAATTGTATACTTATATTATTGTGAAAAACTAAACATCAATGTTGATGTAATCCCACAACAACGCTAGACAATCTACGCTCAGACTTAAGTAAATAAAATATTGAAAAAAAAAAAAACATTCAAACCGTGTAGATAAACACAACAACAAAACAGTTGAAACCCCGAACGTAAATCCAATTAGCTAGACAACCAAAAAGAAAAGCAAAAAAATACCTGCAAATCCAAAGACTTTAAAGAAACACATTTCCTCGCTAGCGATGACAACCCCTCACTGGTGACGTTAGAACACCAGATTAACCTAAGTTTCTCGAGTTTGGGAAAGCCTTCAGCGAGAGCAGCTAATCCAGAATCAGACAAACAGAGCGAATCGAAATCGCTCTGTTCAGAGGAAGAGCCGTGTTTATCAGCCACATAGTGCAGCTTCACCGCAGAATTCTCGCTCGCGCGTCTTCTCCCCTGCTAAAAGAAAAATAAATAAAAATCAGAGAAAGGGAACCTAAGGAATAGAGAAGGAAAAGTTCGGGAACGAAGTCAGAGAGGAATATGACTGACGAAGTGAGTGGGAATTGAAACGGAGAGACGCTCGTCGATGTGAACAGTGGTGACGTTGGAGAAACGCGCTGCGAGGAGGTGAACGAAGAGGTCCGGGGAGCCGGAAGCCCCGATGCGGATGGCGGCGCGTGTGAGGCGCTCGAGGCGGAGCCAGCGCGTGCAGACGAGGGAGCAGGCGTCGCGGCTGGACTTGGAGTCGAGACGGCGGAAGATCTCGATGAGTAGCTCGTCCGGTAGCAGCGTGTTGATCCAATTGTGACCTCGCATCGAACCGCACGATCCGTAACAAAACGCACCGCTTAATTATTGAGATTGTTGAGGTTGAAGGAACCGAATCCCAGATCCAGTAAGGTCTTGATATGGTTCCCGTCTTTCTTTTTCTGTGGGTGATATTTTAACCATTTTCTTCCCTCTACCTTTCCATTTCTTGATGATATATATATATACCCTCTCATTGGTTGCAGTAATAATTTTCCATTTTATAAATTCTAGTATTCCAGGACACCCAGATTCTCATCCAAAACTACTTTCTCTTTTCCAAATCACAACAAACTTACTTTAAATTATCATTTTTATTTTTTAGATTTAATTTTATTGTGATGCTGATTATGTATTTTAAATTTATAAATTCAAGTAGGAAGATTTTATGCAAACTACTTTCAAATTATAAATTTTCAATTTACAAAGTCCAGTATTCAAAGGGAAAGGAGATTCATAATTTGTAGTCACACTAAACTTTTCTTTTCATTAAAATACCAAATAAACATTAATGTAGAAGTATAACTTCTTTTTAGGATTAAAGTTAATGAATAAGGATAATTGTATTATGAGTTATATTTTATACCTTATAGATTAAAAAAAATCCTTTTAATTTTAAAATTTCCAAATTATCTCTAAATTTCTCTATAAATCTTCTTTCTATTTTTTTCTCTTATTCTATAAACTAATAGTAATTGATAGGAGTATACTGCACGTGGTTTGGGTGTACAGGTGTATAATCTAGCTATAAAAAGACATATCTTTGGTATGAGTCTAAAATGATATATTTGTTTGTTAGATTTAGTTTTTTTTATTGTTAATATGAATAATGTTTGAGTGTCATTAACTGATATTTTCTTTATAAGTAAGTTTCTTGGAAATCAATATTATTTAATGTGAGAAAAAATAACTTCATGTTTTATATTATGTTGTAAGAGTAAACAATAAATTAGTAAAAGTCTGAACATAATGTAAACTTCAAATTTAGTTGAAGAAAAAATGATTAAACTGTGAAATTGAATTTGAATGGTTTAATCCTTTTAACTTTCTTTAGTATCAGTGAATTTGAAAATATGCCAGACTAATATAGATCAAAGGTTTTGTAGTTATATAAACTTATAAATTTGTTAGGTTATAATTGTTAGAATGTGAAAACTTGTTCTAAATTATATTTTTTTTATGCTTTAGATAAAGTGTAAAATCAATTGCTTTTATGATAAGATCGATGGCATTTATGATTGATATGAATTTTTTTATACTTTAGATAAAGTTTAAGAACTTAAGATGGACTGCATCTATGATTGATATAAAAGAATATATTTTTTTAATAATTTGTAATTATGTTTTGATTTGTTGATATTTGTATATATAATTAAAACAACTACTTCATCACTCAATCAATATAAAAATAATAATTGAGTTGTATTACTTCCTTGTTGAAACCTATAAATATCATCAAACATTATTTACATTTTAAGATGTAGTTTAGAGTTTGAATTAGAAGAAATTGTATCAAATTTCTCTAATTTGGAAAGAATGTTGTTCAATTTGTTAAAGCCTTAAAGCAATGATACTCAATTCAAGTGATAATTCTTAACTATTTAACATTCAATTTTATTATTCTTAAATGATACATATATTATAAGTTAGTTCTAATACTTCACATATTGTTTCACATATTTACTGACAGTTTTTAAAAATAAAGTTGTAATGATATATGATTAATTGAAATAGATATAATGTGTAAATTAGTAACTAACATATATGTATTACTAAATTAATGATTTAAATGTAACTGTTAAATCAATAAATTTATAGGTTTTTAGTGATAACACCAGAAATATAAACTTTAATCACTGGTGGCCCATAGATATATGAACAAATTATTATTTTGCTATCATAATATTATATAAAAAGTATCATATTTTTAAATCTAAGATTTAAGCCCTGAAGGAACAGTCAGAAAGTATGTTAATATATGTATAATATCAATTAACTATTAATAACTAAAAATATACTTATTTTGTTGTACTTTTTTAACAACTTACATTAATGATTGTGATTTTGAATGTTTTTAATTTTTTATAATTTTTTAAAACCTTATAATTTTATAATTATTTTAAATATTCGATATTAATTCCACATAGATTTAATACATTTCAAGTTATATAGTTTTTTTTTAAATTATAAGTCATTTATTACTATTAATATTTTAAAGTTGTAATCAAAATGCATTCCTACAGTAAAATTGTTTTTTACCACAACCAAATTATAAACATATTTTTTTTGTGTGTGTTATTTAGATAACAATCTCATTAAATTGTATAGGTTATTATTAGTTAGGTGGAATGTAAGATGTTTGGAAAGATGAGATTCACATTCACTCCATTTAAAAAAAAAATGGAATGAAGAATATGGCTCTCATTAAAAAGTTCTAACAGGTTAATGGCTAACATCTGTCAATAAAAACAATATTTAATTATTCTGTAACATTTTTTATAATAAATAACTCGGAGATGAAAGGATAAATAATTTCAAAAGAAGTAAAACACACAATTTAATTAATGTATTATTAAAGGAAATTTTGACTTAAAGTGTTTAGAGATAACATTAACATTTAAAACACAGTATTATTTATCAAAATTATTAAATAATGTTAGTAATAATAATATCACTTATTGAATTTTCAATTATTCTATTAACTAAATATATATTTTAAAATATTAATTTATAAAAAATTAAATATTAAATAACATAACTTGTTTATAACAAAGTTATACTAAGAAATATTTTTTAAAAATTACAATTTTTAATAAAAAAACATAAAACTTATAACTCAATCAACTCAATTCAATCCAAATTAGTCATTTTTTACCCATTCCATGTTGATAAAAAGATAAACTAAGTTCAAATTTAATTAAAAAATATATAAAAACATTTAACAACTTAATTTTTTTTTATCTAGATAGATTTAAACCAATAAGTTAAGAAACAAAGGGTACAATTGATGGTCTTAGTGTTAGAGGGCCAAAAGCTTAATTTTGGAGGGACGGTACGCTATTGTCTCACTTCCAACACAGACCACTGGGATAATAAACAAAGAACAAAACAACTAATTTATTTTTTATGGCTAAAAAAAAAAATTAATTTTAGAAAACAAGTTCTGAAAACTTTTAAATACTGTCAACTAGAATAAAGCTCAAAAATTTATATTGAATTATTATTTTAATATCCTTGCTATAATTATTTTTATCAGATTATTTATTAAGCTACGAGGCTAAAAATGGGTTTATCATTTAATTTGGGTGTGGAAAATAAGAAAAGGAAAATAACCCTGACACTAAGATTCTCTCTCTGAGATCATCGGGTTCAATGTTGTTGGTGATTATGACTCATAAATCATAATCACGGTGATGAGTAGTTGAAATCCATAAGAGACAAGGTTCAAAGGAAGAAGAAGAGGAACCACTGCATCATCATCAGCAGCATTTTCTATACCATCCCAACATCAACAGAGAGAGAAAGGATCATCGATCAGCATGTCGTTCTCGTTCTTCAAGGCTTTGAGGCCTAAAACGCCGCAGGAGGTGGCCAAGTCCATCAAGGAGAGCCTCATGGCCCTTGATACCAAAACCGTTGTTGAAGTTAAAGCCCTTGAGAAGGTAAGGTTCTTGATTTCTTCTTCACCTACTTGCCCCACATTAGATTCACTCGCCTAATTACCACCCTTTTGATCCATGGTTTCAATGCTCTATCTGGGTCTTGCCTTTCTCACTTAAATTTCCGCTCTTGAATCGTGGGCAGGTCTTAAAATTCTCGTAACGGCTTCTGCAAATTGCGTAGTGTGTTTTTGTTCTTTAAAAAGTATTGCCTTTTACATGAAAACTAGCCATTTGTTTTTGTAACCTGTTACATGAGTGGTTTTAGGAACAATTGTGACGGAATTGTACTTTACAGAAAAGATTCCAACTTACAAGTGATCAATTCTTTGAAGTATGTTTATGCGCTTCCCTGATGGAGGGGGGTAACTCTTATTTTAACTCATGAAAATTTTCCTTGTGGAAATTGGTTCATTTCCTCCTTCTGTTTTGTTGATACACATTTGTCTGCTTCAGTCATGGAAAACCTTTAGACCTCTCTCGCACTCTGAAGGTTGTCTATTGAAAGTTAATTCAAGTAGTCTTGTCTGTCCCTCAGGTTCCATTGAGGGTTAAGTCATTCACGTGAGGAGCTGTTACAACATTGTGCGTGCTACCATGTCCTGTCTCCTCTTAGGCCTAATTGCTAAGTCGTTTGATAGCCGATTGATAACAGAGACCTACAGGTTGTTCGCTGATGGAATTTGTATCTAACCTGGAGGTACAAAGCCTTTCAGCCTTAAAAGAAGTTATCAATGGAAGAGGAAAGGAGGTCAAAAGTCCATCATATAAACAGGCCATTGCAGCCTCCCTTCACAAATTGCCTGTGGCGGAGGAATAAAAAAAATGCCACATTATAGCATTATGGTATAACAGTTACTTAACAGCAACGACCTTGGGCCTTAAGGGTGCATGAGGCTCAAATGAATGTGTCGGTATTTTACAGGGAGGGAGCAGTTTCTGTTGAAAATACACTCATTTGCCGAACTACAATAACTGAAAACTGTTTAGAGAGTGAAAGAAGCTACAGAGCATTGAGTTTGTCTGCTAATGGTACATATAATGGTTGCATAATATAAACATGCTCATTCAACTCACTTTTAAGTGATATAGCATCAACAAAATAAGCAAGGTTAATCTTTGAAGTAAAAAATTACATTTCATGTTGCAATCTGATTTTTAAACTCTTAATCATCTAAGAGGATTGTCTCAGAGAATTTACGCTCTCAGTGTTTCTTTTATCTTAGACATGCTTCAAATTGTTCCCATTTGAGGTTGATATTTTTTTCTTGAGAGAAGCAAAAGGAAGAAAGAAATTGGTCCAGATTTATCTAGCCTTTCTTTTAGTTGCAGTTACCTGTTAGTGGTTACTGATTACTGATGCCTTTCATGCTTCATTGTAGGCTTTAGAGGAAGTTGAAAAGAATTTTGCAACAATGAGAACGATGCTTTCTGGAGATGGAGAGTCAGAACCAAATTTGGATCAGGTTTCACAGTTAGTGGAGGAAATCTGCAAGGAGGATGTTCTTACTCTTCTAATTCACAAGCTGCCTATACTAGGATGGGAAGTAAGTTCAGATCGATTCCAAGGTCTAATGTGTGCAGTTGTCTTAACTGGTTGCTCATCATTGGTGTGTGAACTTTGATACAGGCCAGAAAGGATTTAGTCCACTGTTGGTCAATATTATTGAAACATAAAGTTGAGTCCAATTCTTGCTGTGTAGAGTACATTGAACAACACCTTGAGTTACTAGACTTTCTTGTTGTGTGGTAAGCTTTTTACTGCTGCACCTTTTTTCCTGCCAACCATGCACTCCTTTTTGTTCCATTCCTTCTCACTTGTTTCCATTGTGGCCGTCACCTTTTCTAGATGTATTCATGGAAAACTGAAACTGATGCCCTAAGCCCAATTGAAAAGGAGAGAATTTGATTTTTTTTTTTTTTTTTAAGATATCATTGTGGGAAAAGTTGGAGAAGGCTTACATTTGAAAGTTAATTTAGGTGGTGAAACTAATGTCACAAAAAGAAGCTAGTCTATCTTGCAGTTCATGGCATAAAATTATTGCAAGTTTTAAAGAGTTGAAAATAAATGCCTAGAGTCATGGGAAACTCTTTGTGAGCAGATCATTATGAGAAAATTATAATATTATACATCTAATATTTTTAGATATAGAATTTATCATAGTGTTTTAAACCTTGGGTATTGGTGCACAACAACTGGCCCAAAAACACTACAGCGAGATGGATACTATTTGAATTTTTTTATATTGTTTATGTAACACAAACACATACATATAATTACATTCATATTTGACAATAAAAAGTCATAGGTGCCTTAAACAAAACATACAAGTAAATATCAACAAAAGTCAAATACAAGTTTCCTAATTCTTAGGTAGTAATAATTAATCATCACCTTCTATGTCCAAGTCTATTTATCATTTTCACTACTATTACAGTTGTAAATTGAAATCCCAAAAAGCCATAATGTCTATGTTCAGGGACTGTTTTGGAATCAAAATTGGTACCGCTATGCCACTGCCACAGTGCTATTCAGCCTGCTATTTGGTTTGCTACAATAAACCACTCCGTTATGGCAGTCCCTGTAGCGGGCACGGCCCGCTCCACACTGCTAAGCTGCTTTTAAAACCTTTCAGTTGATATCTGATAGAATAATGAATTTGTTCTATGTTGAAAGATTCTGTCAACAAATTGGTGACCTTTTTGTCATTATTGTTGTCAACTGCTTTCTGTAGTTTTAGTATTAGTTGACAATTTACCGCAGTATTGTAATTTCAACAGCATTTCTTCTGTGAAAGCATTTCGAAATGATATTTCCCCTAAATTTGGAGTACAGAACTGAACCTCAATGACCTTAGTTGTGAAATCAATGATAAACAAATTTTATTGCTACTGTAAAAGATTGGTTTGGAAATGTATATTGGAATCCCACAATCACTTTGATATGCCCCAGGTTGGTTTTCTATTCCCTTTTAAAAGAGTTGTTTAAAGGTTTTCACTTTTCGTTTACAAAAATCGTGGTGAGAAAAAGAATTTAGGCAAAAGCAGATAGAACCTACTTCTGATTTTTGCATTATTTATTCTCTCTTAATCATATGCTTTGATCAAATTATCCATAGAGGATTTCTCAATTGTGACGTAGCATTGCCGGTTATTCTGTGATTGTTTCCCTTTCATTAAACAAAAACAATTTTACTTACAACTTTCTAATTGATAAATGTAAAAGGAGTTCTTTTAAAATCAATTATAGTGTCAAGCAGATTTTTTTTTGAGGTATCTTACAGCAATCTGAAACCATTTAGTTTCACTGGCCATATAATTAAATAATTTTATATTTGTATGTGATCAGTCTTCTCAAATGTGATAAATTTAAACGTGTTACTCAAAACATCTCTGTATCTGTTTCCAAACAGCTATGATAACAAAGATATTGCCTTGAGCTGTGGTATAATGTTGCGGGAGTGCATCAAATTTCCATCACTTGGAAGGTAAGATATCTTGGACTATCATTGTTTAGTCTTCTTCCTAATTATCTGCTTGTTATTTTTCATCTCTGATATCTTTATGTTTGTTGCGTGCTCAGATTGATCATGCCAAGATTTTGATGTACATTTTTGTTAGAGGATTGCTTTAATGGGCTTAAAAAAGTGGAATGGATCAGATATTATTTTATATTATAAGAAGGAAAACACAGATTTTCTGCATCATCACAATAAGTATAGTGCAATAAGTTGGCATATCTGAATTGTTTGAATGTGCTTCATTAGAGCTGACATTCTCGTTAATTGTTGTCGTTCCTTGCTTCAACATCATTTTGGGTTTCTATTGTTTGTAATTTCATATTTACATTATTGTCTTAAGGAGATTTCAACATTGGGATAATTTCTTGAGTTTGGGATTGAGGATGATGAAATTCAAATGTTAAAATAGTAGGGGATTAAATTGTTTTAGAAGTTAAAATTAACAGAAGATTTTCACTATCGAGTGTATTTTGAGTCTGATGCTTGTGTTACAGTCTATGAAGAAGGCTAGTCAATCACACTGTTTTAACCTTTTGTATTTTTTGACTGTTTTTTCAGATACATATTGGAATCTGCTAGTTTTGTGTTGTTCTTTAAATTTGTAGAGTTGCCTAACTTTGATGTTGCATCTGACGCATTTTCTACCTTTAAGGTAAGAACAGAATCGTCCCCCATTTTTGTCTTACTGATGATTCTAAAGCTCTACATGACACTTCCTCATACTTCCCTATGGGTATGCTTTTGCAGGATCTTCTCACTAAGCATGTAAATGTGGTCTCTGAATTTTTGACAGCTCACTATGATGAGGTTTGTTTCATCCTTGATATATTTATCTGATTTGAACACATCTTGGCAGCACTCCAGTGCTGCTAGAGAAAAAATTGTGTCCATATGGTATTTATACCCAGGAGGTCAAATCTCTTAGAAAATAATATCAACGCATTAACTGTTCTCTATGATATAGTTAGGTGTTCATATCGTCGTATTTGAACATGCGCATGGTGCATATTGCAAATTTGACTTTATCTCCCGTATTACATTTCAACTTTCCTAATAGGACTTTTTGTTCCCAGTTCTTTGATCTATACGAGAAACTTTTGACATCTCCTAATTATGTGACAAGGAGGCAGTCTTTGAAGGTTTGCTCTTGTAACACATTTTAATGTTTTTGTTTCCTGATCATATTTTTATTCACGTGATTTTAACAATTAATTTTTTATGGGTTTTAGCTTCTTTCGGAATTTCTTTTGGAATCGCCTAATTCTCAGATAATGAAGCGGTACATCTTAGAAGTTCGTTACTTGAAAGTCATGATGACATTGTTGAGGGTATAACTTCTCATACCGTTTGTGTGATATTCTCAATTTTACCCATGACTAATGGGCATGCTCACGTGATACACAATTGATGCGTTTACTTGTTATGATATTCCTGATAAATGCAGCATGCTTTGCACAGCTGAACATTTTCCTTGTCTCGGTGAAGTGTTGTATTTGTTTGTATAGCTTGGTTTCTCTGTTAACTGTAATCTACACATATAATGGAGAGTTATTTATTGTATTTATAGCATCTCCTTGTGCTGCTTTATGTTTTATATAACTACAATTTACATGTAATTTCCTTAGTTCCAATTTCCTGATGTATGCTTTTCGAAATTGATTTATCAGGTCGGGAAACACTGTTCAAATACATTTTCTTTTGCTAATTTATGGGTTTTAAGATGATTCCATAGTTGATTTAACAGCATCTGGTCAGTTTGGTTATATGTAATATTATTAGTGTGACAATTGAGATAGACACTGGTACAACACTACCACCAGAGGTCACAAATATTAGGGCTTATAGATGTAATGAATGTTTGGGAATGGAGTGCCAATAAAATTTAAAAGGTGAGGGTAATGCAGATAGGAATTGTCCAAGAGAATGTTGAACTAACACCTATTTAGGAGATGGTGCTAAGAAATTTCCAAAGGTGGTTTGGTTCATGTGAGATGACCAATAAAGGCTTCAGTGAGAAAAGAGGACTAAATGGAGTATAGTTCACTTAAAAGGGGTACATGGAAATTTGATGGTTGGGGGAACTATTAAACACAAAACTAGGTCTAACTGTAGAGTCAAATGGTGTCCAATTGATTCATGTAGTTGACTCCACTATTAGAATTAATCTTGGTTGTAGTTGTTATTGTACCCTGCATGCTTGGCATGCCAAACAGCGGATGCTATGCTACTATTAATCTTAAATGCAATGATGACCATCTGGAGCTATACTAGGCATGTTTTTTCCAGTTTCCATCTTCACTTATCTTATGATCTTCTGTTAACTGTTTATTTGCTATATTTTGGATTGGACAGGATTCAAGTAAAAATATTCAGTTATCAGCCTTCCACATTTTCAAGGTGAAATATCCTCTTCATGCTATTAAGTTATATATAATAAGCTTTCTTTTGTGAATGTATAAAAAGTAATCAAAACCAGATTAGGCCTCTTAATATATATCCTAAATGGGGTTATTCAACCCTCTTTGTAGAGTTTGGCACCCTTAGAGCACTCGAGAAATTTTGTATTTATCATTTTTGTACCGATGAGTTGGGAATTTGGTAAATGGAAGATTATATATATATATATATATGCTTTGGAAAAGAAGTGAAGAGGACGTGACTACTACTTGACAAATGTTGAAAGGGAAAAACATGATACATTAACTGTCCAGCTAGGTTTTCTAAAACTAATTTTGCTCGCGATTGGTTTCCTCCAGTGGCAAATCTCTTAGTGTATTTGGTTTTACGGTTGGAAGTATTAAAGTTGATTTTGCCTCCAGTAAGAGGTGATTTTAGTAAGATACAATTGCTTAGTTATGTAAATTTGGTTTTACCTCTAAACCTTTGTTCGAGTGGAAGTAATAAAAGTAGTTTTTTGTGTTGCGTTGAAAAATTTACACTATATTTTAGAACAAACCTGCTTCGAGGGTAAAAACATTCTAACATCAACCACTTCACTTCAGAATCAATTTTGTAAACATTCTAACATAAATCTCTTTTCAATATTTGAGGTAGAATAAATCTCCTCATCATAATTTGGTAATATGCTGAAAGTTCCTGAAGACTTCTTCCGGCACTTCTTTTAACATATTTCAATTTCTGGACATCTATACTTTTGATGTTAAGGGTTTTATGTATCTTTTTTCTAAAGAAATACATCCTACAGCATAACATTTAGTTGCGGAGATGATAATCTATATTTGTTTTATATTTCTCACATGTTTTATCCAGATTTTCGTTGCTAATCCCAATAAGCCTCGAGAAGTTAAACTTATTTTGGCGAAGAACCAGGAAAAGCTGCTAGAATTGCTTCATAATCTGTCCCCAGGAAAAGGTTACAATACTTTCAGTAACTGGTTGATTTGAAACCTGTGATTACACAATGTTGTCCTGAATTTCTATTCAGTTTCTGATCACTTGAATTAAAAATTTGTCTTGGATGTCATTACTCTCTGCCGTGTCACCTTTTTCAGGTTCGGAAGATGAGCAATTTGAGGAGGAAAAAGAGTTTATCATCAAGGAAATTGAAAGACTATCATGCTAAGTTATATTTTCCTACAGCAGCTGTGTGTGATTTTGTAACAAGTCTTTTTTGTGACGTGTATATCCAAAGCTAAATTGATGCAAGGATTTCATGCTGCTTTTGTAAGCAACTTATCTGCTGAAAAGTCCTGTGAGTTTTTATGTGGACGAGACACCAAAAACATGTTTGTAATACAAGCTGAATTAAAATTATGAACCTTGATGCTGGTATAGTTATTTGGTGAAGATTGGCCTTGTTTGACTGTAATTCTTATCATTTTCCAGTTCTTTTTACAAAATCTAACACTCTTGTGTGGTACATCACAGCTTTTATCGAATGAGGTTTTATTTTTGTTTAGAAATACAGTGCAATTTAATGAGTTTGCTTGCACTGTTTCTAACTACTAAATTTACACTAATCTAACAACATTTAAAATCACTGCTTGAGTTCATTTTTAATGGATAAGTTGTTCTTAAATGAGTTTGAAATGTGTTTTCGTCTCTACTTCAAGATGATTTTTGATTTTTTTTTTCGAAATGATTTGGTTGTCTTATTTGATGACTTCTTAGATCTCGATTGGTTGTCTTATTTAGTGACTTCTTCTTAGATCTCCATTGGAATAAAGGATATAGATAGTGTCGATAAAGACTATAATATTAGATATTAATAATTTTGATCATATAACTATATAAGTAATAAATTCATGAAAATATTTTTAATCTACTCACTTTCCTTCATTTTCTCAATATACATGAAATGTACTCTTTTCAATACTCAATTACTATGAAAATTTATAAAAACTAATGATTTTGTGATTCAGACATCCTATTTAATAAGTAAAGGAGTTTCACTAATGGTTTTATAATTTTAAAAAATATAACTAATAATAAATAATATGTTACCATTACCTTTCTTTTCTTTTATTTATTAAACCAGTCACAACGTTTATCATTGTTCTCTTTATTGTTATATTTTCTTTCTATTTTTTTTTATTTCATCCTATTTTGAAGTGGATTTCTCTATCTCATATTCAACATTGTTTTTAATTTATAAAGTATACAAGTTAAATATTCCCTTTTCATTCTTTTACTTTTTTCTATTTCTTTGATTTGAAGAATACTTTACATATCTTCCATAGTAATAACAATTTAAAAACTATTATTTTCACTTTTGTTTATTAACCATTTCTATCTCTAGTTCTTAAAGAGGTTAAAAATTTAAGATCTCAACCTGGGTTGTAATAGGAACACATCTTGTTTAAAAAGGTGTTTTCGAAAGTATCAATGCTTGATGCAATTCTTAAAATAAAATTACAAGGTATAAACATGAAGTAGTTAAAGAAATAATTTAAGATTTTTTTTCATTGAAGCGAAATTAGTTAATTTATAACAAACTAAACAAGTCAATTTTAACTAAATTCAATTAAATAAACGAGTCAAGTTGAACTATGAATTTTTTTCATATAAATCAAATACAAACTTTAATAGTATGGTTCAACTTCACTGGCTTCCATCCTCATTCGAAAATTTGTTAAAGAAATACAATTGTCGAACTTGTCGTACTAACAACCTTAGCTTTCATTCTTATTTTGATTCATTAGTTTTATAAAATTCTCACATTTATTTATTCTTTTTTTTATAACAAATTCATGTAAAACTACAAAATAATCAACAGATTTTAAAATTAATTAAATATAAAATCATTTTATATTAATAAAATATATTGTAGTTAGTGATTTGTTGACGTTGCACCAAAACTAGAAAAGAGTGGTTTAAAATGGAAGATGGGATTGCAGAAGAAGGAAAATCTGAACTGAATAACTGGATTGATGTGAGGTGGATGCGATTCCATTTACATTCATATGCATCATATCACATCGCACTATAAATACAAATCATATGCCATACCATACATACATACATACACATCCACTGAGCACGATCACCATGCGCAAAATCCACAATTCATAAACCTTCTCTCCACTTTCCTCCAAATACTGCGTAACCTCACCGTCATGAACTTTTTCAAGTCCGTCTTCGCCGACGAACCCGAATCGCCGCCACCTGAATCCGAATCGCCGCCGCCTGAATCGGAAGGCACCGATCCGCCGCAGAGCGACGCCGAGTGGAGCTTCGGCGACCTCATCCAAACCCTCGCCTCCAAATCGGAGTCCGTCATCGAGAACTACCGTCGCGATTTCGAGGAATTCGGCTCTGGCCTCAGGAAGGAGACTGCGGTGATCCGCGAAGCTGCCTCGCGCGCCGTCAAGGACCTCCCGGCGTCACTCGACGTCGGCGCATCGGTGGCGCAGGAGTCGCTCGAGTCCGTCGGCCAAGCCATCGACGACATTGGCAGCACCGTTTGGAATTCGACAGCGCAAATTATCTCTCACGGTAGGGACTCTCTTTTAGCCTCTGATTTCGGTTCCGATTCATTCGATTCGAGCAATAACGATAGTAGCAATAGCAATGATGTCAAGAAACTGTTGAGTGGTGGTTGTAGTGATCGGGGTTTGGATTTGAAACGGTATAGAAGGTTTGATACGCTGGTGCGAGCGCTTCAGTGTGATGTGAATACCTATTTGGAGGAGCCGGAGGATTTAGAGAAATTCGGTGAGTGGAAATTAGGGTTTGAGTTAGAGAAGAAGGAGGAGGAGATTAGGGATTTGTTTGAAGAGAATGGGTTTGTTGAGGAGATTTACGAGAAGGTTGTGCCTAGTAGGACTGATCATGAAAGTTTCTGGAGCAGATATTTTTATAAGCTTCACAAGCTGAAGCAAGCCGAGGATGCGAGAGCTAAGCTGGTGAAGCGTGCAATTTTCGGGAATGAGGAAGAGGATTTGAGCTGGGATTTTGATGATGACGACGACGATGAAGAAGGCAATGATGGGTATGAACCTTTAGGCAATAGCAGTAGGGTTTCATTGGTGAAAGAGGGAAATTCTGGTGATGGTGGTGGTGTTGAGAGTGTTGAGGCTGGTAAGAAGGATTTAGAGATAGAGGAAGAGGATAATGGGAAGAGTGGTGAGAATATTCAAGATGAGAAGAAGGGTTTGGATATAGAGGAAGAGGACGAATCCAAAACTGGTGTTGATGATAAGTTGGAGGAGGGGAAATATAAAGAAAATGTGGCATCTAATATTCGTGAGCATGAAAGTGGCAGTGGGGATAAGTTGGATGCCAAATGTGAGGAGAAAGAGGGAACCGAAGCAAAGGCAGATAATGATAACAATGGATCGTGCAAAGACAGTGATATTTCAGTTGTTTCAAGCCAGCCTTCAATACCTGGAGAAGAAGACATAGGCTGGGATGAAATTGAGGATATTGACAGCAATGATGAGAATAAAGGGGATGATGTTGTTGGGTCCGCAAGTAGGATTGATTTGCGGAAGAGGTTGGGTGTGATAGACCAAGATGAGGAGGATCTTAGTTGGGATATTGAAGATGAAGAGGAGGCAGTCAAATCATGAGCAGATTCTGGATTAATTTTAAACCCAAATTGCTTATTAAGTGCATAATTCTTTTCTTATAACTTTACAATGTAAATAAATTGTTTTTATTTCTTACACAAGCTTAAGTAAGAAGGTGGACACTAGTTGAAAGTTTAATTTGTAAGTTATTGTGGGTTCTTTATCCTCTGTGAGGAAGGTTCTTGCACCATTTTTAAGGAAGGCTTGTTCAGTTATTTTCTGTTCCCATTTTATAAGGATAGCAGAATCATGTCATGTTGAACCACCTTGTTGATGATGCACCTATTCCAACAGTGAATGAAGTTGTTTACATCACTCAGATGAGGTTCAGTATGAATTTATTTGGTAGTGTTGAGCTGGCAGCATCTTGCATTAAATCAATTTAGAAAGTCAATTTTATAATTTAATTATTGCTTATCTAAAAGGTGGATATTTTTTGTTTTTAGCTTTGATCCATTTGAACCTTATCTTTTAACGTGTGACATTATGAGTAAAATAAAAATGTAGACATTTTTCTTTGTTTGGTTGGGGAGTAGATTTGAGAGGATGGATTTGAAGGAATTTGAGTGGATTGTGTATGAATGAGAGGGTTGTTTGGATTAATGGATGGATGGTAAGATTTGAAAAGATTTGAGGGGATTGATTATGAAAGTTTGGAATTGATTTGATAGATGTTATAAATTTGTTTTTATTTTTTTAATTGATATATTCTGAAATTACTAATTAACCCTTATGGTAAAAAATTAAATGAATTAGATTAAATTGATTTTAATATAAAAAATATAGAAACTGAATTAATTAACTAGATATTTTTTAGTAGGTTGATAATTAACCTGAGAACATCCTTATTATTTTTCTAGTTTACTTCAATTAAATATTAAGTAAACATATTTTTATCGATAAAAAATTAAAAAAGAATAAATAAAAAACAATATAATATTTATAATATACCTTTATTATTTCTTTTATAAAGTAAATAATTTTTAGTGATTTAATTATTTTAGACAATAATATAATTATGAATAGATAGACTGTATTGAGTATGGGTAGATTGAAGGGAGATTAATTATATTATAGCTATTTTGGAAAAAAAGGAAAGTATTATGAATGAAAATATATATATATATATATATATATATAATTATTAAAATCAATTATTTGA
>Ga0209489_104193_pt1 | contig 26815 bp, 15 predicted proteins | sample SiratrowhiteBW_FD_187527 | JGI IMG/M metagenome (GOLD analysis project Ga0209489, IMG submission 187527) | Root nodule microbial communities of legume samples collected from California, USA - Siratro white BW (SPAdes) (version 2) | ecosystem: Host-associated > Plants > Roots > Nodule | place... | reverse complement strand
TTTCTGAAGCCATGTTGAGTTTATTATTTTACACGGAGAACATAATGGTGTACAATTTTAAATTTTAGTTAGTTTATTAAATAATTTTTAGTTTTTTGTTAATAAAATGTTATTTAAATACGTTAATCACATATAATTTTTATTCTATATTACATAATAGACTATATGTATTTATAATTTTAGATAAAGAAAAATTAGTAAGAAAATATAATTTTTATAGTATAAATAAAATATTTTTTATTAATTTTAAATTAAAAATTATATAGAAAATAAATTACAAAAGTGAACTCTATGTAGTTATTTTATTTATTTAATATAATATAATAATACATTACATAATTTAATTATTTATCTAAACAATGTAATTATTTTAACTTAAAAGTATTTTTTATCTTGAATATTTCAATTAATATTATTCCTGTATTAACTGAACTATAGTAAATTGTAAAAACCAAAAAAGATCAATTAAAAAAAGGAATGAAGATAAAAATGTTTTTAAGAGAACAAAACCAAATATTAGCATGTACAAGAAAAATCTAGCGGTATCAGCTTGCATCAAACACTATAACTTTGTTTAGTACAGTTTAATGGAACAATTATGAAAAGGTTTTGAGAATTTGATATGCATTTATTTTCACTTTGTTGTAGATCTTACATTTGCAAACTCCCTGTTAGAATTTCGTGTTTATATATACTAACGTTCATACGTGACTCTGATTTTTGTGTAGTTCTACTGTTCAACGATTAGTGCTAGACTTGCGTTTTAAATCATTTGGTCGAAATTTGTGTTTTAGAGGGAAGTTTTGTTGTATTTTTTTTGCGGTCAAAATCGATTACATAGAAACCGATTCGGTTTTTATATGATTTTTATTTTTCATTTATAGGTGTAACCGCAGTAAGAAGCTTGCTCCGGAGGTAATTTCGTATACCTTTAATTTTGGGTTTCATTTGATGGTAAGATTATGGAAATGCTGATTTTGTAGTATCTTTGTTTCTGCAGTATGAAAAAGCTGCTTCTATCCTGAGTAGTCATGATCCTCCGATTGTTTTGGCTAAAATTGACGCGGATGATGAGAAGAACAAAGACCTCGCAACCAAATTTGAAGTTAGGATTTACCCAACAATTAGGATACTGAGAAATGGGGGAAAGAATGTTCAAATATACAAAGGTCCCCCTGAAGCTTATGGCATTGCTGAGTATTTGAAGAAACAAAGTGGTCCTGCTTCAGCTGAAATTAAATCTGTTGATGATGCTACAGCATTGATTGGTGAAAATCAAGTTGCTATTGTAAGCGACCAATCATTTCATTTTTTGCTTTATTAAGTCAGTTGGTCTGTAATCATATTTTCCTACATGTTCAGGTTGGAGTGTTTCCGAAATTTTCTGGGGAGGAGTTTGATAACTTCACTGTGCTAGCAGAAAATTTGCGTGCTGACTATGAGTTTGGTCACACTCTGAATGCCAAACACCTTCCAAGAGGAGAATCATCAGTTGCTGGGCCAATAGTAAGGTTATTCAAGCCATTTGACGAACTTTTTGTTGACTTTCAGGTAATGTTGATTTTTGTGGATTGATTGTTCAATCTTATTTTGGTCTCGAGCATCTATCTTATCTCATTCTTGCAGGATTTTCATGTGGAAGCTCTAGAGAAATTTGTTGAAGAATCAAGTATGCCTGTTGTGACTGTCTTTAATAGTGATCTGAGAAATCACCCTTTTATTGCCAAATTCTTCAGCAGTCCCAATACGAAGGTAAGAAGCTATCTAAGTCAATTTTGTTCTTTCAATATTTAGCCAGAGAATTCGTTATTAATCAATAATCATACTATTTGTAGATGTATTTCATATTTATCAAGTCCCACCATGTTGCCAATAATGCACTATAGGGGAGCAGAGTGGCCTGGCCGCTATGGGATTCAAATAGTAGACTGATTCTCAATAGTCTATAGCGGCATTTTTTGTGCTATAGCTGTGCTGTTGGGACATAAGACTTTAAAAATTCATTTTTAGTACTGGAACGGTGTCTAGGGTTTATTTTGGATGAAATTGTGATATCTCCTCATTCTCTAATGCATTTTTTTGCAGTAACATAATAAGACTTATTTGTTCCTTGACCATTTCACAAAATTTTTCCTTCTGTTTAGCATGAATTTCTATAATATTTTTTTTTTCTCTGTTTTTGAGTATTTTTATATATGATATAAATTATTTAGTTTGTATGTATATAATATGTAATAACTAAAATAGTAGCCATCCCGCATTCTGCTATTGGGTTTTTGCTGCTGGCTTCTTATCTGAGATTGATAACTATGGTTCCCTTAGTGTCCTCCAATCTACCATTCTGAACGGGATACGATTCTTCTATATGTGCTTGCTTTCTCCCATTTTATGTTTCAAAATATTTATTATTTCCTTTGTTTTGATTTTACTCCCCATCTTATGATGTGTTCAAGAAACCTCAATTAAAGTGATAATATTGGTAGGTAATGTTGTTTATCGACTTCACTGCTGAAAGTGCTGAAACTTTCAAATCACAATACCGAGAAACTGCCGAGCAATATAGAAAACAAGGTGTAAGCTTTCTCGTGGGAGATGTCAGGTCTATTCAAGGTTCTTTCCAGGTTTGTATCAAAACATGTTAAACATTCTGCAGTTTTGCGTGCTTTAAATCAAGGTATCTTAAATCAAAATACTCAAGGTGTAACGTTCTGTAGTTGTTCTCTGCTTAATATCAATATTTGACATGTGGATTGTCTTCACAGCATTTTGGAGTGAGGGAAGACCAAGTACCTCTAATTTTAGTACGACATAATGATGGGAAGAAATTTCTTAAACCCAATTTGGAACCTGATCACATTTCAACTTGGTTCAAGGCATACAAGGTTATTCTTATTTCTTTTGGTAGATTTTGCTCTTGCCTGATTTAATCTGCCATCTTATTTGTAGTTGTAGTGGACTATTTAATTTGAAATAATCTCATTGGGGCTGTCATTTGTATTGAAAATTTAAAAATTTATCAGTCTTTTAACATTTCAGGATGGAAAAATTGCACCATATTTTAACTCTGAACCTATTCCTGAAGCTAACAACGAACCTGTTAAAGTGGTTGTTGGGGACAGTCTCCAGGACATAGTTTTCAACTCTGGGAAGAATGGTATACTTTATTACCGTTTCTATTTGGTTTTATACCACAGATTATGAGATAGGTTTTGGCATTCATTGTGCTTGAACAAAACATATCACGTTTCTAATGCTATTTTCTAATGTTCTTTGCGTGTGAAAGAGCATTATATTCCAGTCCAATTTAGATGATTGGATAATGTATCTCTCGTTTTTTTGTAATATCAACCTTCAAATGAAGCTGACAGATATGATTTTACCACATTTGTAGGACCTAATAATGTTCTCTTTGTAAATGTTTAATGTGAACCTGTTACTATTATCATTGGTAGTAAATTATAAAGGAACAGACCTGATTTTTTTAATCAAAGGTTTTGTTAAACATCAAAGGAACCTCTCTTCATTAAAATAAAGTTTAACAAAAAATGATGAAATTAGTTTCATAAAAAAAACTAAAGATTTTATCTTAGCAACATAGAATGTGGCATCTAAGTAGCCAGGGCAACCGCATGCACTGCTTAGTGATGTAGTATTTTGTGACTCTCTACATGTCGGCATACATTTTCTATAAAAGATATTAAAATATTGATGTGTTAAATCACTGCGAAAGTTGTGTTAAATTAGACTGCTGATGGCATATAATTAAACCTCTATTTTCTTCAGGAAACAATCATTCTGATATTTTTATGTATCTGTGATTACGTATATATGAGCATTAATTGGAAATTCAAAGTAACATGCCCTTCTGATACCATTATGTATTTGTGATTATATATGGCAGTATTTATACACAAAGTAGAATCTCTCACAAAATCACTTTGCCTTTACCATTCTAAGTTAGAATAATGTAACCGCTATAATACAAACTTCTTTCAGTTCTCCTGGAGATTTATTCTCCCTGGTGTATTTACTGCACACAGTTGGATCCAATATTGGAGGAAGTTGCCGTCTCATATCAAAGTGATGCTGATGTTATTATTGCAAAACTGGTAAGAAATGTATCTGGTTTCCAGCTTTGATAATTATGATATTATGTTTGTTTCAATCTATGGTGAAGTTAGCTTTGTCGCTGACTAAAAGCTGTGCTACAGAAGCTGGGGATGTATTAGTAGACTTTAAGAAATACATTTTTATGAAACATTATCATCTTATGTTGCTGTTTCTTTAAGTTATACTCTGCATGTTGTTTGTCATTTTCCAGGATGGAATTGCCAATGATATCTCAAGTGATTCCTTTGAAGCCAAACGTTATCCAACTGTGTACTTCAGGTCAGCAAGTGGAAAGATATCAAAATACGGTGGCAATAGGACCAAGGAGGACATTATAGAATTCATTGAAAAGAATCGGGATAAACCTGCTCATCAAGAACAAGCAAAGGGTGAGAAAGAAAAAGTAAAAGATGAACTTTGAAAGGTATGAGTATGTAGAGCATTAGTTCTCCATTTACTCTGGAATGCCATAAAAACTCTTCCAAATTTTGCTATGCATATTTTGATCTAGTCTCTCCTTTGCTGGAAGGGGTTTGTTCATCTTGGGAGATAAAAACAGACAAGTACCACTCTATCTTCCTTTGCTTTCCTTTAATGTTTTGGGTTTCCCCTATCTATAAACTATGTATGTTTCTCAGAGGAAAATGAGAGTCTTTGTTTGGTGGAGTCGAATTTAGTGTTGTTCTACAACTTGTGGCTGAGGCCCGAGTCAAATATCTCTTCTAGTCTCTAGATATCGTATAATTCTTATTCTTAGTCCTTTTTTTTTTCTTTTTTTTTTTTTTTTTTTAAAATAAAAATTAAATTATTTTTTTTTTTTTTTAAAAAATTTTTAAAAATTTTTTTTTTTTTTTTTATTTTTTTTTTTTTTTTTTTTTTTTTTTTTTACAAATACAGAGTAAAATAGATTTCTTTCTCTTTAAAAAAGTTTTCAAAATTGATTTTATTTTTTTAAATGTTTTTGTTATTTTAATTTGAAAAAATGTCTCAATTCGTAGTTAGATAAATCCATTAAGCGCCTGCGTGGTCTATGGTTAAAATCAATTCATGATATCGTCAAATATAAACTTTGCAATTGAGATTAATAGGGATGTTTATTATTTATTATAATCTTTTTTGTGTAATATCCAGTTTAATTTTTTTAATGACTTAAAACTATGTTGTATAAAAATCTAATTTACATATGAGAATAAAATAACTTCTATTCTTTAAGTTGTATGTCTTAATTAATAATATAGAAATATAATTTCATACTTTAAAAAGATGTAAAGTCATTTTATATTTTAACCCCCATGGACCAAAAATAGAAGAAGCTTAAATTACAGTCTATTGGTGAGTAAATCTGGTGTGGACACAGATATTAAAATGATGTGTTAGATACTACCAATAGAAGTTTGACAGTAATATAATATTCAATTAAAGTAAATAAGAAAAAAAATATTTTTATGATTAGAAGCAAAAAAATTTGAGAAGTCTAAAATATTGGAGGTGAACCAATCCCTCCATGAGTTAAGAACTTGGAAGGATCAAAATAAGTTTTACTTTGTTAGTTTTTATTTTAACTTTTTATTACATTGTTTTGATACGGATTCAAATATATTTTTGTCCAATAAAATTTTTAAGGTTTCATTTTCACCTCTCTTTATCTTTTCTATGATAACATTATATAAACTAACAAAAAAAAGGTGTAAAATAAAATCGCATGGACTCAAAGCAAACAACTTTTTTCTAAAGAAACTAAACTCAATTTTAAATTTTTTAGCATCCATCTTTTAACATGCTACGAAAATTTGTTGGTTGTATCAATAAAATTTTTAATGCTTTTGCCCATATGATGTTAACTCCTGTGTTAGTTTTAAGATAGACTATTTATATTATAATGTTTTTATAATGTTTTGAAATTATAATATACTATAATCAAAACTTAGAATAAAATAAATGTTTTTAATTATATTTTTATTTATGATAAACGATTTATATTATGTCAAAATGCTATCATATTATATAAATTAAAAATATATTTAAAAAATTAATTTCTTTAATCACTCTGTTTTTTCTTATAAATTATTCATGACGTAAAGTAATAACTAACAGTATTTAAATAATTTCCAAGATTAATTTAAAATATAGTTAGTATTCTAATTTGTACATTATATATAATATATAAATAAATATTTTTATGTATTCCTATGTTGTAGTGTGATCGGTCCTTTTCCTTTTATTGAATTCATGTTGCTTGTCCCGATTTAAAATGTATTTGTAAGTCAAATCATTTTTTATCAACTAATTTTTTGACAAGACTTTTTTGTTTGACAATTATATCATCTTTTGAAAGTTCTCTTTTGTGTTAGGATTGTAATTTTCTTAACATTGTATTTTAACTTACATATCTCTTATTTAAGAAGAAGATTTTTAAGAACTACGGTGTTCATAATTATACAGTAGCAATCTTTTAAAAAAATTAGATCTAAATATAAGTTAATATCTCAAGCCTACATAACACTTATAAATATGAGTTCAATCATTACAAATAAGATACTTATTATCTAAATTGTCTATTACATTCTAATTATAAACTGACTTGAATGTTGAAGTATCTGTAGGACCTCCTCTTAAAATGATAGATTTTATGAGAAAATCAAGTTAGGATTCAGAAACATCAAAAACGACTGAAGACTTTGTTATTGTTAGAACTAACCGGTCTCTTACAAAAACAAAAATATATTCAATTCTAAAAATATATTATTTTATATTCAAATATAAAATATTAATTTAACAAATAATTAAAAGTGTGGCATAAAGTTATCTTAAATTTTAATAAGTTAATTAAAAACATTATGTTATATTTACGAGTTAAAAAATATTAAATTTATTATAACATAAAAAAGTAGCTTAAAAGGATAAATATTTTTAAAAATATGTATAAAAATTTAAAATTATATACACACTAAAGATGATTGTGAAAGAAAAGTTTGAGAAATAATGGAAGAATACGTATAAAAAAGTGAAAACATAAGAATTTGAACCAATACTCCAGTATTATTTTAAAAATCGATTATAAATTAATAAATAATAAAAATATATAAATAAGAGTCAGATGTTGATTCAAAAAGGCTTATTTGTGAATGTATTTGTCAGTTTGCAGCAACTTAGTTTGGATGAGGAGAATAGAAGAAATAAAGCTTATTTGTGAATGTATTTGTCAGTTCTTGTGCCCTGTTTCAGGATGTTACTATGAAGATTATGTCCTTCTCTCAACAACGATTATGTTACTATGAAGATCATGTTAAGCTTTTTCGGTTGAGTTTGCTTTTTAAAATCCATTGGAGTTTCATAACTTTGTTTTATTATGCAATGTTCCAGAGAGACATTTTATATGTATTCACTGATTTTCATTATTTTTTTTTTAAATTATATTGTTATTGGAATATTGATACTGTAAAGTATAGTGTGCAAATATATGAAATTGTTATTTGTTGGATCTCCATATGAAAAAATATATCAAATAAAATTTTATTTGTTGAGTTTGTTTTTTTAAACTATTGTAGTTTCAATTTGTTACATTTTTATGTTAATTTAATATTTTTGTTCCATCTCAATTAGTATGTTGTGTTATTAAGTAAATCACCAACTTAAAAACTAAAATGATGTTTTACCTGTGTACATTTCATTTAAGTTTATATTTTTAAACAAAAAAATATGAAAATAAAACGTTCGGGGGAGATAAAAACCACTATAACACATATTGCCAGAGATATTACAATCTTTCACTGACAAACCCAAATGGTTGTGCTTCTGACATTGTCAAATTATTGAACTCCACATCCTGGACAGTCATTATAGGTACTTATTTGACTTTGATGATTTATTTATTATTTATGTGCTATCATTATATTGTTATATTTTTTATGTTATGATCTATAATATATATATATATATATATATATATATATATATATATATAATTTAATATAAAATAAAATAAAATAAATATCTACGTTGTATTATATATTCACTTTTCTTTTTTATTAATATAATATTATTTTTTTCCAAAATGAAAAACGCATAATTATAGTTTTTGTGCTTAAACAGGATAAATGCACAAATTTTGTTCCTAAAGAGTTTTTACTCACACTTGATATATTTTATCGTCGCAATCAAATACTTTAATTTTTTTTTAATGATTACTATGAATCGTTAATTTTCATTCAACTGAAGGTGTTACATTATAATTTTTAATTTGTGTCTAATATTTTTAATTAAATTCTTTTTGTGTCAAATCACAAATTATATACAAGTATAAGTATATTGTTATAAAAATAATATTTTTTTAACAGATTTGTTTCTATAAATGAAATGATTTAGCATTTAAATAAAAATTACTCGAATATTATAATCATAATTATATTTAAGTATGTACTATAATTGAAAAACACATTCAAATTTATAAATAAAATATATTACACACATATAAATATAAAATTATTTAGAGTATATTAAGAAGGGTTATTTGCATTCTAGAAAGACGATCCAGTCGTATAACGGATTTTTCAATGCTTTTGTTATCATGCAATAAAATTTGGAAACGGGACCTGCCACAACATTCTTTTCCACAAAGTTTGCAATCCTTACGATGACGAACTTTTCAAATTAAATTTTCAAGATTGTATATATAATGGTTTTAAATTCTTTGTAAATTACTCTTTCGATTTTGGCAAATGCTACTTTTTTACTTTGTAATAAAATAGAGCTACTTTTTTGTAAAATAAAAAGATAATAGCTGTTTTTTAAAATTTTAAGTCTAAAACGTCTGACCCATGTAGTCTTAAGATTAATTTCAGAATATCTGTAACTTTGTGTCCTTAGCTAGTACTTGAAAATTAAATTTATAAAAATTAGTGAGAGCATTCTTTTCTTGGAATTCCCCTAAACTTTGGTGTTTTTATTTTCTTCTCGTAATTTTTAAAATTTTTATATGTCTTATGATTAAGTTATAGACACATTTAAATTGAAAAGATGAACTAACCATGTTGCTTTATTTATTTTTTCACTAAACTTAAAATATCTTTATTTACGAACACGAAGTTGATTTAAATATAATTGAATTCTTTAAACAAATATTTTTTTTAAGATTTATATATGAAAACTAAAAGTGATCTAGCTATGTTTTTGAAGAACGATTAATCATTGATAAAATTGGTAGACACATTTTTTTATCAAGAACATAATAATAATAATAATAATAATAATAATAATAATAATAATAATAATAATAATAATAATAATAATAATAATAATAATAATAATAATAAATACTGTATTTGTACAATATATTTAAATTTATAATATAATCGTATTCCATCCAATTATATTTTTGCTGTTCATTTGTTCAATTGACCTTTTCAACTTAAGAAGTGTAATCAAATTACAACCTAACTTTTCAACTGTTTTAGTGATATCATTTTAGTCAACACTAAAACTAAGAGAATATTAGGTTACTTTTCAACTACTTCTAAGTAAGGTATTTAAAATCGAAATTTCGTAACATCGATTCTAGATCTTACTTTTCTTCTAAATATTATAATAATAATAATAATAATAAAAATAAAATTTTTGTAAAAAAAATAAATAAGAGAAATTAAAAAAAATATTTGAGGAATGATTTAACCTTGATATAAAATTGTTTAAGTCTATATAGCCTTAATTATTCTATTCTACTTGATTTTTTACGTGAAAAGTAATTAAAAAATGTAGTAACGGATAAGATATATTATAAAGGAGTAATAACAATATAAAATATATATATACAGGATCACACGTTTGCTCATAAGTATGTTTAATGCTCCCGCTCCGAACTCAATGTCAAGAATATAATTTTGTAGCATGTTTAATTATTCTTGAAAGAGTGCTTGCACATTAATTGTTGTTTGGAAAATCGAGACTTAATTATTTTAAAATCTTGAATTTATTAAACTTTATTCATAAACTTTTTTGATCCAAACCTACACAAAATGAAAATGAGTGTCTTAAATAAAGGCAAGTTCAGCACGTGAAAAGTTCACCAAAACATGCGTTAACTAGCTTCACGAAAAGTCTTATACTATGCTTTTGACTTCAAGTTCACATGCAACAACGTCTGCTTCCCACTGATTTAGTCTTTCAGCCTGTTGACTGCTACTCTGTCGGTATTATTAATTATCTTGTCCAATTCTATACAAGAGCTGTTTTAAGTTGTTGAATTTAAATAAACAGTTGTAGCTATTAATCCATCTGATGATCAACATATGAGGAGGAATTAGGGTTAGGGGAAGAAATAGTCAGAGACGGGATGATCACGTTTCTAAGAGATCATCACTATCTTCATCTCTATAAATACCAACTCCTTAACTGATAAAGTTCCATCCTCAAACTTGCAATAAGCTACGTAATAGATTTAGCTAAAATGGCCATCTATGGCGCCTCCAACTTAATGGCATTTGTTGCTGTTGCAGCAATAGTTTTACTCATGTTCTCTACGTTGGCAAGTGCTCACCAACCTGGTATCAAACTCGGTATGTTGCTGTTGGTTTCACAATTATATCCTTATTCATTTCCTTCTTTCATTTATTTATTTATTTATATATTCGGCTTTTACACGGTGCAGGGAGAAAACTATTCCAAACTCAGCTACCACCTACTTATGGTTCATATCCTGGTGGTGGAGGATATACCCCAAAGTCTGGTAGTGGAGGATATACCCCAAGACCATGAAGAAAGGGAGAAACCGATGCCTAAAAGTTCACTGTGCCTGAAATATTGCACATCTGTTATGGCATCGTTTTTTAATTCATTATTTCATACCAGTCATAAAAGTAAATGACATGCCTTTGTGACAAGATAGGAAAATAATAGGCATGTTATGTTCATGTACTTAATTTCAGTGAATCATGTGCACTACTATGTCACCACTAATTAGTGGCTAGACCTGCGTTGCAGCCAATAAAATTATATATACATATTCTGTGAAAACTGTGTGTGTGGATACCAAGATGTTAACGCCTCGCGATGCTTGCATGCAGAAATCTCAGAGTGCTTACAGACAGTAGCTTAAATTACTTTTACTAGAGATTATAATATCATAAAGTCGATTACACATTAAACAAGATTTAGTAGGAATTCATATATAAGCAAAGTTTATTTAGATTAAAAAAAAAACTGTTTTGTTAGATAAAAACAGGTTGCTTTTCAGAAAAAATAAAAACTGAAACCATACTGAACAATTATGGAACAGAAATTGGTAGCGGAAAGTTGCTCTTAATTGCCTAATATCTTCCATTAATTATCACCGTTAATAGATACGGTGTGAAGAGCGTAAATTTTATTAATTTATTATTGTTATTATGAATTTTATTAATATTTTTTTTATCAATATTATTAATATTATTATTGATATTATTTATATTATTGTTAATATTATTATTGTCGTTTTTAATAAAAAGATAATAATAAGAATAATAATATTATTAGTAATGATAATAATAATATTAATAATAATGTTATTAATAATATTAATAATCATAATCATAGATATAATTATAATAAGAATAATAATAATCATAATATTATTATATAGATTGTCTGACACAAGAGTCAAAGGCTCCCTTCAACATTCAAAGGTCCTGGGTTCAACTCTTCCTAACATTAATAATAATAAATAATGAGATAAATAGAAGGATATAAAATAATATATCATTAATAAATAAAATAAGAATAATAATAAATAATGAGACAATTAGAAGGATATATAAATTTTAATTATAAACTTATAAATTTTGACCCGTCGGTAATTCGTGGGTAATGTCTGATTACGCACCATTGATTTTGGTCATTACCTACATATTTTCGCATCCAATGTTTTTTGCAGTGTATGAAAAAGTTTTATAACTTAGTCAGGTGAGAGTTCCTTTACTGTGTGATGGAGAAATTTGGAATCTATGCAAAATGAATATCATGGATAAAAGGTTGTGTGGAGTCAACAACTAAATTCTTTATTACTGTACAAGAAAATAGCTATTTAGAGACTAATATTTAACTACCAAATAAAATAGTTGCTAATTGTGACCAAAGTAGTCACTAAATTAAATTTTGGTTGCTAAATAACTATAAAATAGAACTAATATTGAATTTAGTGACCAATTAAATCAAATAATTGGTATCTAACATTAGAAACTAATTTAAAATCTAATGGAATAAGTCACTAAAACCTTGGTAGGTAATGTTAAATACCAATTATTTGACTTAATTGGTCACTAAATTTAATCATTACTTTTATTTTGTAGTTATTTAACAATCAAAATCTAATTTAGTGACTATTTTGGTCACAATTAGTAACCATTTCATCTAGTAGCTAAAAATTAGTCTTTAAACAACCTTTTTCTTGTAGTGGTAAGTCCAATAAAAAAAATCAATTTCAACTAAATTCCTTATCTATGTTTAGTTGGAAAGGCACCTCTGTCCATTGTATAAGAGGGTGGATGAGACACTTCAACATTTTTTTTATCAATGTGTAGTGGTAAAGGAAGTATGGGATGCTAGTGAGAGATGAGTTAGGTTACTATCTGTGAGACATGAGCCCGTTTTACTTCATTATCATCATTTTCAACTATCGATGTTAACCACAAAAGGTAACCAATTATGAAAAATATTATGGGTGACTATTGTGGCTGAGAAATAAAGTGGTTTTTAGAAATGGGATTGTTGATAGTGTGGAGATCTTTAGCCTAGCCTAGATTAAGGATTGACATTGGTTAAAACATAGATTAAAGAGAGCTCAGTTTACTTATTCTGATTGAATCTTATGTTTGTTACATTGTTTAACATATTTATCTTTAAGAGGTTGTAAAGTTCTCACTTGTTCTTCTGGCCTAGATTAAGTTGTGGTTGCAGGTAAACAGTCACAACATTGTAGACGAGACCTTCTAGGATTCATTATGAAAGGATTTCATATGATATATAATACATTATGGGTCATTGTGTTTTATACTTTTAACTTGATCTTTATGTGTTTTCTCGTGTATTTGTATTCTCTTATATATTTGTGTATGTGAGAAAATTTTTCTTCTTGTAATAAGGTTGGAACATCCTTAAAGTATTCTCATTTATATCATTCTTTGTTATTAAATAATAAAAAAAAAATCTATCTTGATAGGGCTGAGAAAGGGATTCACGTACCCCGTTCTTATTTTTAATTGTTGTAAAAGGTCTAGCATGTCTAAATAAGCAAGCATGCGTTGAAAAGGGGTGTATGTGGGAGCTACGGAGGATATAGTAAACTTGCTATAGTTTACCAACAATACCTTGTTCTTATACGAGGCAAAGTGAGAAAATATCATGCCTATAAAATGCATTCTAAGATTCTTCTTACTGATGACAAGTCTTAGAACTAATTTTGTAAAGAGTAAGTTAGGTGTTAGGCAGAGATAGAAGTTTATTATCATAATTTTTATTTATTTATTTATCTATGAATTATTAGATACAAATTTTTATTTACAGTATAATTTATAAATTTTATCTATAAATCTATTTCTAACGGATTTTATCTACTTGTTTTACCTATGAATTTTTTCTAAAAAAGTCAATAATCAATTACATACAAATTCTAATATATAAGTAAATTTAATATTACTTACAAATTTTATCTTTTACCTTTTAAAAAAAATCTATAGATAAACTCACGGATTTAGATTAATAGATAATTATATATATATATTTTTCTATAAATAATATTAATAATTACTTTTATTAAAATTATTATTAATATTAATATTAATATTAATATTATTATTATTAACATTAATAATAATAATAATATTATTATTATGTACTTAATAATAATAATAATAATATTATTATTATGTACTTAATAACTTTAGAGGAGAAGAATGTTTTTATTGATGTGCTTCATGAAAGAGATAAAACTAATGAAGATTCCTTTAATTTTCATTTTAATGTGAGTAATTTATATTAGATGAACTTAAGTTTTATTAAGTATTGTCAAAGTAGTTAATTTTATAGACTTAAGTTTGATGAAATATTAACAGATGAATTGATTAGATGAATTGACTAGTTATGTGTTGGATCTCTGTCAATACCAAATTTCGTTCGGATCAAAATAAAACTAAAAATTATTATGTCAAAAATGTTTTTGAAAAAATTCAAAAATAGTTATTTTATTTTAAATTTTACTTCCAGGAAAAACAAAATAAATTTTTATCATTATCTTTGTTATTTTCATGGGAGATTAGCCTAAGAGGGGTGCATGGTTCAACTCGTTTCTTTTGTTCTCCACACCCCCCACTAACACATTTGGGCCACATCTTAACACTCTTTTTCACACTCCTCAATCTCTGTACACACCCTCAAATCTCAAAGATACGCTCCTGTTCCTGCCATCTTCTGCTCTACTGGCTCTATGTTGCTCGCACTGCATTGCTTCCGTCTGCACTGCTTTCTTCAGCAGGGACGTTACCTCTTCCTGGCAAAAAAAAAAAAATTGCTCTGTTCCTCCTACTACACCCTCCTCTACAGCTAGCATTTCCTCATACTAACAAAACGCTCTGTCCCTGCAACCAAGTCAACTCTCCAACATTTGCGTTGCTCATTTCTTTTTAAGAGGGTTCACAAAGACCAGACGGGCACACACACAACTCCCCCACACATCAATGCTCATCCATTCTTCTTCTTTCTCTCAAATCACATAATACGACTTGCTCACTTGAGCTCTCGAAGGAGAAACAACAAAAAAAAAGGGAACTTGGGAGTGAAGAGCAAAGTTGCAAGAGCATCTAATGCTCACCCAATAAGGGCGATGCATCGGCGACAAGCACCATGAGGGAACCAGTGGAAGCATTATGAGCTGCAGCAGCTTCTCCCCTGTAGCCGCCATGATAGGCGGCAAACCCACCATCATCACCAGCTTTGGTTTCTAACCGAAGCATGCACCGTGGTTCAGAGAAATCAAAATCTCTTTCAACTCCATCTTCATTTGCTGTAGCTATTCCTTCTCCAACACAGACTCCTGCCACCTTCTCTAATTGTGCTCACCAGCTTTGGTTTGTATGTTACAGATTCTGCTGCACCGGTTGTTAATATATATATATATATATATATATATATATATATATATATATTTACTTGCTTTGCTGCATGAATAAAGTGCGATTCAGGTTCTTTTTTATGCGTTGCTTTAGGGAAGAGAAGTGTCTTTGGTAAGCATAATTAGAGGACACGTATTATTTACATGAATAGAGGTGCCCTAGGTTTTTTTTCTTTAGCAAATAGGCGTTTCACTTTTGAAGAAAAAAGCATGGGTTAGGTACAATGTTGTCACTGTGTTGGTGAGAGTGGGGTCCATGTTTTTTATTTGCTTTCTCTCTCTCAATTTACGTATATGCTGGGTTCTTGAGAACACATCTATTGTTTTGCATTCCTATACCTTCAAATATCATTTTCTTGGTGAAAGTGGGGTCCACGGTTCCTATTTACTTTGTCTCTCTCCATTCACGTAACAAAAAAAGGTGGGTCACTTCCCATTATACTTTCTAATACTTACATACCAATTGCGGCCCACCATGTACAAATTTTTCTTTTCTTGTTTTTCCTCAATGCAATTGTCCCCATGTGCAACTTTTTTTTTTATTTTTCATTTTTTCTCTCTCTTTATTCTTTATTTTTCTTACACACTTTTAAGTTTATTTTAAACCTTTGTTATTAGCATTAATCTTTTTTTTTCAAAAATAAAATAAAAAAACATTTGATCCTATAATTTTGTGCTTCTTTTCTAACTGCTCATTCAAAAAAAATTGACAATAGTTTTATACTTGATTTTATTTAAATTGTTTTCACACGATAATAAAATAATTCAATTAAATATCTAAATAACCACACACGTTATACGGAATTTAATTTGAAAAACTTTCATTATTTCGTTTGGATAATCAAAAGAGCGTACGCGTCAAGTGATATCTAATACAAAATTTTCTCTACAAAATTCACGAAAATGTAAAAAATTATCAAGTTTTCAAATATCAAAATTTTCTAAAATTGAAAAAAATAAATAATATTTCAAAAATATAAATTTTTCAAAATTAAAAAATATCAAACACACAAACAAACAGTTTTCTACAAAGAACTACATAATCCTGATTTTCCATCCATGATGGAAATACGTAGGAGCAAGGTCAAACCCTTGTCAGGCCCTAAAAAATAAAAAAAAATATTTTTGTTTGTTTATTTGCATTTTGTTTCTTTTCGAAAAATAAACATTTTGAAAATCACACTCATTTTACTTATTTAATTAAAGGTACCGTCTTAAGACGGACGTTGTGGGGGTGCTAATACCTTCCCCACACGTAACCAACTCCCGGACCCTAAATCCGGTTTTCACAGACTTGCCTTATCCATTTTCTGTTTTCCATAGTTTTCCATAAAAACTATGGTGGCGACTCCTCTGTTTTAAAAGCTTATATTAATTTTTTCGGATCGCTGTCCCAGTCGTGATCCCGGTGGCGACAATCTCATTTGGGCACTAGATGTTTTACATAGAGTTTACATTGTTATTACTCCTTCATAATATATTCAACACATCAATTAATCTTTTCCTTTGATTCATCATTATTCCTTTCTTATTTCTTGCTACTTCAAAACCAAGAAAGTATCTTAAATCACCAAGATCCTTGATCTTCAATGTCTATTCAAAGCTTCTTTGACTCGATCAATCTCTTCTTTATCATTTCCTGCCAAAATTATATCATCTACATACACCAATAATGCTGTAAAAGATCCTTCAGAAGAATTAATAAATAGGGAATAATCATTCATAGACTGAGTATATCCCACAGAAATTAAAAGGGATGATAATTTATTAAACCACTCCCTGCCAGCTTGCTTAAAGCCATATAAAGTCTTTTTTAATTTACAAATTTGTCCTGGTTGAATAGAAGTCAATCCAGGAGGAGCAACCATGTATACATCTTCTTTCAACTCTCCATGTAAGAAGACATTATTTATGTCTAACTGTTTTAACTCCCAGTTATATATAGAGGCTAGAGAAAGAAGCAACCTTATAATGGTCATCTTTGCTACTGGAGAAAAGGTTTCAAGGTAGTCAATGCCTTTTGTTTGTGTGTATCCCTTTGCCACTAATCTTGCTTTATATCTTTCAACAGTTCCATCAGCATTATACTTTATTTTGAATACCCATTTGCAACCTATGGCAGTTTTGTTCTTGGGAAGAAAAATAGTCTCCCATGTTTGATTTAACTCCAAAGTAGATATCTCACACTGTATAGCCTTCCTCCAACAGTCATATTTCACAGCTTCATAATTAGTGTTTGGCTCAACATGTGAAGAAATAGACATAACAAAAGGTTTATAAGATGGTGATAATTTATCATAAGACAAATCAGAATTCAAAGGATATTTAATTCTAGAAGATATATTGGAAACATTGAGATTACAATGATAATCTTTTAGATACTCAGGTGGTCTTTTTGGTCTGGTACTCATTCGAAGGGGTTGTGTTGTTTCATGATTTTCATTAAGGTGTTGGTCTCTATGGGAACAAACTTCTTCAAGAATCTGAATATCTGATTCATGGTCATCATTAACATTATTTTCAATATTATCACAGGGTGTAAAAATGACTTGTGATGGTTTATTCAAAATAGGTTGATCTTCTGTAAAAAAATTTGATCATGAATGTTTGGACTGTCAGTTTCATTGCTAGTATCTTCAACCCTTTGATATGAAAAAAACATGTTCATAAAAGACAACATCCCTAGACACAAATTTCTCTTGATTGAATATTCAAAAAAATATATCCTTTTGCCCCCTTCTTAAAACCAATAAAAACACATTTTGATGCCCTCAGATCAAATTTACTTCTATTTGTTGACAAAGTGCTAGCATAGCATAAAGACCCAGACACCTTTAATTGATTAAAATCTTGTGGAGTTTTGTAAAGCATTTCATGAGGAGAAAAATCATTTAAAACTGGTGTGGGAAGCATGTTTATAATATGTGCAGCATGTATCACAGAATATGACCAATAAATTTTGGGTAAATGAGATTGTATCATGAGAGCTCTTGCTACATTTAATAAATGACCATGTTTTCTTTCAACTATACTATTTTGTTGTAGAGTATTTACACATAAAGTTTGATGTATTATTCCTTTATCGCTAAAAAAAATTAGTCATGAAAAATCCAGTTTCATTATCACTTCTTACTACTTTTTTCCTGTCTCAAATTGTGTTTGAATAAAAACAACAAAATCTTCCAAAATCTTAACAACTTTAGATTTTTGTTTTAAAGGAGAAACCCATGTGTATCTTGAATAATCATCAACCATGGTCAAAAAATATTTATGACTATGAATTGATGTAAATGAGTATGGTCTCCACACACCAACATAAATCAAATAAAAACATTTTTTAGATTTAGATGAACTAAGAGGAAAGGAAATTTTTTTTGCTTTGCAAAATGACAAATATAACAAATGAAAGATTTATTATATTTAACAAAAGAAAATTTATTTTTGATAACATCTAAAGATTTGTTTGAAACATGCCCTAATCGAAAATGCCAAAGGGTTTCGAGATCACTAGTGGTGAAATTGACAATATTAGTGATATGTGGAGATTTGACAGGTTTGATTTGAAGGTTTTGACAGGAAGGGACCCTGAGTATATAAAGTCTACCTTGCATCTCAGCTGATCCAATCACACAAGACAACCATTAGAATAAAAAACAATCACACAAGACAAATTATCAATTAACTTTACTACTGAAAGAAGGTTAAAAGTGAAGTTAGGAGTATATAAAACATTATCTAAGACATGATCTTGATTGATAAAAACACTTCCAGAATAATTTGCAAAGACTTGATTTCCATTTGGTAATTTGACAGAGATAGGATTAATTTGATGATATGAAGTGAAATGACTCAAGGATGAACAAATATCATCAGTAGCACCACTATCAATAATCCAAAAATTAAAAGAAGAGAGAAATTTATTACCAGTGTGTGTTGTTGTGTTGGAAGAAATACCAGAGATTTGATAGAGACATTGCCACTGGATTTAGACTGTTATAGAAGGGTTAACAATGTTTGATACTGCTCTGGAGTAAAACCAATATGCTGAGAATGTACCTTTGACCTTGAACCTTCATGATTCTGTTGATTATTATTATAGTCTGCTTTATATTTTTAAACTTGAACTGAGATGGAAAATTATGCCTTCTATAGCACGTATCAATCACATGTCCTGTCTTTCCACAATAATTGCAGACATTAGAAGTATATCGTCTTCCAAAACTACTTCTGTTACTATCATTCATTGTTTTTGATTGATCACCAAAAAATTGTCTCTCTTGTTGTGTACCAATAGAACAAACCATATGTTGTTGAGAACTAACATGATAAGGTGAACTAAAATATTGTGAGGGATCAATAATTTCGGCCATGATAAATGTAGCAACCAGAGCTATCAAATTAGAGCTCTGATACCATATTATAAAAAAATAAAGAGATGAACAAAAATGAACAAAGAATATGAGAATGAAAATATTCTCTCTATTTTTTGTGTATTTCATCAAAAATAGAGAACTGAATATACAAGTACTGTACCCATTCTAGGTATAACTAAATAAAAAAAAAAAATTATTACAATATGATAATGTCATAAAAAAAAACAGAATTGATGATAATTTGATTCTACCATAAAGATAAAATCACATAATTATTTTTCTCATCCAACAATTCAACCCATCTTATCAAAGCTTTTTGTGATAGTGATTGGGACACCTGTATGGAATTTCCCTTATATCTTGGAAATCAAAAAAGCAAGGAACAATATCAAAAAGTTCCTGTGAAGCTGAATACAAGGCAATGGCCACTGTTACTTGTGAAATTCGATGACTAGTTTATCTTCTTCAAGATTTGAAAGTTCCTTTTGAGCAACCATCTATCTCTTTTATATTGTGACAATGACTCAACAAGATATATTGCAGCAAATCCAGTGTTTCGTAAGCGCACAAACATATAGAAATAGATTGTCACATTGTTAGAGAAAAGTTGATGAAGAGTCTCATTCATTTGCTTCTCGTTTCCACCATAGAGCAACTAGCAGACATTTATACCAAAGCCTTAGGTCCTCAGTCTTTCAAGAATATTTGTTCCAGGTTGGGTCTCATCAATATTTGTTCTCCAACTTGCGGGGGTTCAGAGGATATGGATAGAAGGCTTCTAGAAGAAAACTAATTATGTAATTTTGTCTTTATGGTAGAATCAAATTATCATCAATTCTGTTTTATTTATTTTTATAACATTATCAGATTGTAATAATTTTGTTTTGTTTTCTTTATTTAGCTATACCTAGAATAGGTACAGTACTTGTATATATTCAGTTTTATATTTTTTTATGAAATACACAGAAAATAGAAAGAATATTTTCATTCTCATATTCTTTGTTAATTTTTTTCAACTTTGTTCATTTTTTTTATTTTTTCTATAATAGAAACATTAGGAAGGATATATGAAGTTGTTTATGCCACAGGTATATTTTCGAAACTGATTTACTTATTTATCTTTTATGTCTCTATTATATTACATGTAATATTTATATTTCTGTAAATACATAATTTTTCACTGATTTTTTTCCTTTTAAAAGATTGCAAGAGGTATGCAGTTGGCATGGATCTAAGTCCAAAGGACCGGAGAGTTGTGCTTAATTGTTTGCAATTTTGATGAGGCGTCTCTCATGCTCCATCGCTCTTTGAGTTGATCAGCCGTGCAACACAACCCAAGTCTTATCACATCAGCTATGCACTCCTCCGCTTTATCCATCCAATGTGTTTTGCCTCTAAAACCACCGCTTTCATCATCACTACTTGAGCTTTCTTTCCAATATTCATAACCATCAATAACCCTTCTATCAACAACTTTCACCATTTCATTCTCATCCATGGCTGATAAATATTTGCTCAGGCTCAATCCTTCTTTGAATATTTCATCAGTTGGTTTTTTGGCTGTGAACATCTCTAACAGTAGAGTCCCAAAACTGTACACGTCGCCCTCAGTTGAAGCCTTGCCTCCTTGACCATATTCTGAAGCATATTTTATGTGCGTATGTCAGCTATGCACAAATAACAAATAAAGGAAACTGCAATAAAAAAGAAAAGTCGATTGTAATTAATAGAGAAGAAAAGCATTAATTTAACTATTGGTGGGTCGCAGCCATGGTGCAAGTAGTCCATAGCAGAAGCAACATCAGTGGCAATGTTCAACCTTTGCATCAAGGTTAGAAAAGATCCTGACTCTTCATCTTTCGGGTGTATTTTCACGTCCAAGTTGCCATTGGGCATGAATTGCATGACAAGAGCCTTAAATTCCTCTCCATTATAACCTTCACTAAGTTCCGATGCCTGACACTTTTCAAAGCTTCGCATTCTGCAATGAAACTCTTGGAAGCTATGCTTTGCTGCAAGTCCAGGACTTTGACAGCGAGAGTGGCGCTTTCGCCAGTGCCAGTGCTGAAGCTGAACACACCCTTCAAAGCCTCCTTTTCCGATCAAGTTTTCAGCTGCAATGTTGTTTGTGGCAATGCGAATATCGCCGTAAGTTATATTTTGAGGCAACCCTTTAAGAGGGGCAGATGACACACTACTTTTCCCCTCTTTTCTTTTCTTTTCTCTAGATTTCATTGTTCAAAATACAAAGAGCGTTGAAATGAACGAAGCAATACCACCAACAACTGCAAGTATGATAGGGAGTAAAATCCTTCTTTTCTTTTTGCTAACAACACACAGGGGTACTCCAAAATTCTGGACAATTTCCTTGTTAAGGCTACAGAGTTCATTGTTACCTCGAAGATCAAATTTGGTAAGGTTCGTAAAAAGACCTTTCACAGGAACCTCGCCTTCCAAATGGTTGAAAGAGAAATTTAATTTCTGTATATACTCGAGCTTTTCTATAAACTTTCAGGAATAGCACCAGTGAGACCGTTTAATGATAAATCCAAAGTCTCAAGGGATGCTAAATTCCCAATTTTAGTTGGGATTGAACCATTGAATTTGTTTCTTGCCATCATTAGCCACTTCAAGTTATAACACTCCCCTATTTCCTTAGGAATATTCCCGGAGAACATGTTAAAAATAAGTTGTATAAAATCAGTAAAAATAGCCTCTTGCATATCTAAAACAACACCTTAAAATATTTTTGACAGTTCTGGAAAAACGAATTTAACAGGTTAAAATTAAAACAGACTGTTGAAAAACCTTTTTAACACTTAGACTATTTTCGATCAGCAGCAGATTTTAACCAATTAAATCAAATTTTAAGAGGTTGAATTTCCAATACTGCAGTAGTGAATTTAAAACAATAAAATCAGTTTTGAGAAAAATGAATACAGTATAGCACAATCAAGATAAAGTGAAATTCAATATAATGTCCAGAATCACTATTATAGTGCAGTGTCAATTACAACAAGAATTTACTTATATACTATTTGAAAGTAAACCAAATTACAAGCCAAAGCATAGACTACAAGATTAGTAGCACTTAACCCATGTAATACACCAAATATCAATTTCTAATTCAATTACAGTTTTCAAAACAGATTGAAAAATCCCTTTGCACAGAACACAATTTAAATTTCTAGGATTGTCTAGCCCGTTAAGATTTAGATTATAATAGAACTACTAATATCAAGGATGAGCTTATTAATTCAACAAGGCTGAGCAACAGTAGCACACAAATCAGATTATTCAAAGAATTTTAAGCTTGAAATATAAATTGAAAAACTCAAGTGTGCAGAAGAATTGAAACTATGTAATATACTATTCCAGTAAAAATGCTAATACAATAACAGTTTTACACTATCAAGGATCACCTCACAAAATCATTGGAACAATTATGTAGCTGCAGATAAAGGAAATGTACATCAACTTTAACCAAGAAATGTGAAACATAAGTAAACAATTATGCAGAGCAAGAAACCAGTTTTAATATTCAGAATCACGAATCCAGAAATACCAAAAACAATAAAACTGGTTAAGAACAAATTCAGGATATCCAAAATCAAAAAATAAACCAATTAAGAAGCCAAGAAACAAGTTCTTGAGTAAAATACCGAATTTCAACACTTTAAAATTGATTTTAACCGATTAAAACACTACTAGAATGAGTATTTTGAATCTGTCCAGAATTTTAATAGTATTGTTCTTGAATTTTAACAGGTTGTTTTTTACAGCAGAAATGAAAATGACACTTATGCAACTCGAAAATTTGAAAAGTAAGGGAACAAGAAGATCACACAAACTTTTTATCTTGGTTTACTCTTTCACTAGTCCCTTACACAATATTGAAAGGATTTTCACTTTATCAATCACGTTTACAACCAAAACATGCTTAAGACCCAATCTTAAACCCTACAAGATGGTCTTCTACCCTTGTGTAGCTCCCCACCGCACAAGATGCACACTCCTAGTGCAAATGCAGTTTGAATGCAAACAATACAATATACCAATCCAATTACACGTTTTCGCCAATTACAATGCTTAAAAACACTTATTAAGCATTATCTAACTAAGAAACACATCTAGAACGAAATACAATCTGTAAATTCAATTATGTAGCAGCTGAACACAATGAAAAACTCAGAAGAGGAACACTTGTATTGCAGCTGCCACACCAAACAATCAAATGCATGATTTGCTCTTCTTCAAATGAGAGAAATCATGATGGATTTGCAAACTTTTGTGATTCTTTCTCACTTGTGGGTTTTCTCTCCAAAAAGCACTTCAAAAATCTTTTGAAAATGATTGAAAACCCTTTTAATTCGAAAAGTAAGTCCAAAACGTGCGTTGCAGTCCTTTAAATTCGCCCCAACCCAAAACGTGTTACGAAATTTAGTGTTAAATTTTCTCTGCACCACTCATATTTTTAAAATGATTTTAAAAATAATATTTTCACTTATTTTGTAACAAGAGCAATGCAAATGATTAAGAGACACTAACAAACCTAGTCCATGTTAAAACCAACCCAAACATATGTCGTGAAACAATTTCTTCATCAAATTACTACTTTAAGAAGTTATTCACTAGCGGGAAGAGTTTCCTGCTAAATACAAGACTGTTAGCCAGAAATACCTTTGGTATGGTCCCACCAAGTCTATTCATTCCCAAGTCAAGAATAGTTAATCTCGTGCATTGTCCAATACTTGGGTGAATTCTACCCGAGAGCTGGTTATTTCCCATTTCAAGGTCATAAAAGATTTGTAAAATTGCCAAAAATGTCTGGAATATTTCCGGTCAATCTATTATTGCTGTATATCACAAGTCGCTGAAGACTATGTACTGCTCCTATTTCTGATGGTAACTCTCCAGTATAAAAGTTATTTTCAAAAGACAAGGATATGATATTTTCAAACTTCTTCATTCCTTGAGGAATTTTGCCTATAAAAAAGTTATAAGCAACACATAAAAGTTAAAGATTGGATGACAGATTCGCAAAAGATTTTGGAAGCTCCCCAGCCAAATGGTTTCCATAGATCCGGAGCGTACCAGTGAGATTGTTGGGAGATAATCGAATGACGTTGAGAAGTGAGAGATGGGCAAAGTCTCTGGGAATTTGGCCATGAAAGTTGTTGTTGGAAAGGTCAAGTGGTGTAGAAAGTGAGTTTCGAAAGCTGAACTGGCAGTCTGCCAGAGAGGGAAAGTCCTGCTAGATTCAGAGTTGGACCCTCTTTCCCACTTTGGAGCATGTCACACCGTAGCAGATGCAGTGACTGGAGTGTGCAGACCACCCAGAGAGAGCATTTTTTGGGTCAGTGAGTTGAGATTTGAAAGAAAGAATGGCATCTGTATCTGTGTTAGTGTGTTGCATGAGATGCCATGAAAATGATGAAATAGGAAACAGAGCAAAATGAGTCTAAATAGGGTCATAATGAAAAAAGGTAGACAGTGTTGGACGAATGTTATGTAGAACAGAATGAGTACGTAGATATTTATAAGTGAATGCTGGTGGTTCAGATGTTTGATGGTGCATGTGAGGTTAAGGGACTTTGCTTTGGAACCAGTCAGATGGGCATTCCTTGTTCACTTTTTGGTTGAATGTTTCAAGTCACCCGTCGTTGGCCATGATAGCGATATTATGTATGCATGCATGGTTTCGTGTAGATTATTTTCTGCTTTTAGGAATTCTTTTGGGATGATTCATTAGAATTGTTCATATCTGACTTTCATCCTTAAATACAATTTTATGCAAATATTCCTATTTTTTACATTTTTGTAATTGTATTTAAACTCGTTTTTTTAATTTAAGCAATTTTTAAGGAAGAAATTTCACCAGTACATCATTTGTATACGTTATTTATAAATAACTTTTTAGTTCTGTTATATTAAATTAGTTGGTCAAATACATAACTTTTCTTTCTACTTTTTTTTTTTTCAAATTTTGTTAGAGATAATTTTTTAAATTTTGGTATTTTTAGTATTTATTTCAATAAAGCTAAGAATATTTTGTGCTCCGTATTACCTATGCAAAAAACTTCAAAACAGTAGCTAAAAGTTAAACCAAAGGTCTATAGAAAATTTTTTATCACTTAGGTAACTTCTTGGGATTATTTCAAAATTATTGGAGAGTTAATTTGTTTGAAGCATAGTTCTTTTTAGTATTTATGTCACTGCATCTAACGATATGATTAAACGAGTTTATCATATCTTTTCAGAAAGTGTCTGAAATAAGGTTTTAGGAAAAATTGGTATGTTGGTAAATTACTAACCTTAAATGTTATATGTAGAGTCGCTAAATCTAATGATACCATCAACAGAATCATAATCTCTTTCCACAAGCGTCTAAACAATGTTTCAAAGGTTGAAAAAAAAAATCATTAAATTTCTTGTTTTTTTATGGAATTGAAATAGAGGTTATTTTAATCCTTAGATGTTTTGTGCTGTATTTATGTAGTTAAATATAAGGTTACCACATTAGGTTTATAATCTCTAGCAACGAGATTGTAATAATGCACAAAAAAAAAATTATTTAAATAATACACGAACACAAAGATGAAATGAAATATAACATGTTCAGTTGTTTGAAGTTGATGCCTCCAATCCAGAATTGTAGGAATACTTATTTGGCGGTGTGATTGGGTGTATGATAACTGGAATAACAATTTGAACAACATTACTCCTTTTATGTTCATTTCTGTTTTGATGTCAACTATAAGATTATTTTGATCACATATTTTGTGACTTAGATGACTTCAAATTGTTAAATTTAGACAATATATTCTCAAAAATATACTCATGGTACTCATTTTTAATTTATGTTCATAAAAATATACTCATGATATTTACTCTCAGTTCAGTATGTTCATAATACTATAAAACGGTAAAATAGCAGTGAAAAATTTGTGTCGGCTAAACAACAGATACGGCCAGATCAACAAAAATTTAACCATAAGAAAGTGAAAAATAACGGTGGCCAAACTCACACAAAAATCCTCGTTAAACGAAAAAAATTAAAATTGTGTCGATGACAATCAGAGAATAATTATTTAAAAAAAAAAAAAAAAAAAAAAAAAACAAAAAAAAAAAAAAAAAAAAAAAAAAAAAAAAAAAAAACAAAAAAAAAAAAAAAAAAAAAAAAAAAAAAAAAAAAAAA
>Ga0209489_104192_pt1 | contig 26821 bp, 9 predicted proteins | sample SiratrowhiteBW_FD_187527 | JGI IMG/M metagenome (GOLD analysis project Ga0209489, IMG submission 187527) | Root nodule microbial communities of legume samples collected from California, USA - Siratro white BW (SPAdes) (version 2) | ecosystem: Host-associated > Plants > Roots > Nodule | place: USA... | reverse complement strand
TTAAAAATGGATTCTTTAACAATGAGAACAACAGTTCTTGTGTTTCAACTCATGCTTAATTATGATTTAATATCTTAAACCACAATATATATATATATATATATATATATATATATATATATATATATATATATATATTTTTTTTCAGGCAAATAATAATTATTCTAATATTAATGAAAACCAATTAATTTTCTAACAAGATACATAAAAATGCAATTCATTTTAGAAATTTTTAATTGTAATCTCAGTTTGAAATATCTTAAAATTTTATATATAAAGTTAAAGTGAAATGTAAAGAGAAAGCTTAAAGGAAAAGAGAGAACCTTAAAGTAGATGTAAATAAAGGAAAGAAGATTGAAAAGATACATACGAAAATAATTTCATTCATTATCATTGGCTTCGAAAATAATTGTGTTACAAATGTATTTATTGTCTTCTAATATGCTGATACTCCTATTTATAATACAACAATTCAGTAGTTAGCAATTTTTTGATAATAAAAAATAAATTTTGTAACTTTCCACTTCTCATTCTTGTTGTTCAACTATTTTCAACATGTGATAATATTTTGGTTCAATAAATAACATCTTTTTCGATTCTCTTTATCCAATAACTGTTTTATCCCTTTTTCTAGTCTAGAACATTACACCTTTCACTATTTTGAGATTATCTGCTTTATCTCAACAATCTCAAGTTTCCAACTTGTGATACATATACTTCATATCTAAGCTTTCTCATATCTTATGTTCTACGCTTCTTATGTACTATGTCTAACAGTAAGAAGTCAAGATACTCTCAACCAACCTTAGTGATGTTTCTTTTCTATTAGTGACATCCAACTGGTTACATGATTCCTTAGCCTTGTGAGGTTTCACAACTCAGCAAGTTATACACATCCCTTAGAACCATATTTTGTTGTAGTGAAAAAAAAATGTCACTGAAGACGTGAGTCTAAGCCCATGAGAAAAAAAAAATAATTGGGAAAAGGGCCTATTCCGGATGCTTCGTACCTCTAGCTAGCTTTGTCACCGCTCATAAAACCTTTGGTTGACGTCATGGCTTACGATTACGAACGTTCAGAGTCAAAAATCGTCACTCGATCTCATCAAGCTTATGAAAAAGAAAAAGAAAAAGAAAACGAAGAAAACCATTCACCAAGCTGTCAGCAGGTTAACTCTTAATAAAATACAAATTAAATAGATATGGGAAATCGATTATCGTCATCAAAATGCAAGTTCATTTTACATCACAATTCTCAAGATGAGATATCTTTTATAATTGCTGTTTATACTAAAGTAACTATAAAAACAAAAAAAAAAACACCCCTCATACTTAAAATATTTTCTTACCACAATTGGAATAGCAAGAGCAGCAATAATCACAAATACAAAAGCAGATTAGAACCATGCTAATATGTGCTTGGTTTAATTTATTAATAAGAAGATTTAAAAATTCACGAAGTTTCAAACAATAATACTACCTTATAATTGATATATTATATAGTTGGATGAAAGAAAATGCTCTAGCATCATTATACATATATATTACATGCTCACATTCTAAGTTCTATCAAACAGTTTCAAGATTCTTTGGTTCCAATCCATCTTTGTTTTACACAGAAATCTTGGTTACCCTGATGATGGAATCTCTTGCATTGTTTTTTTTCTCCATCATCTTCCTTAACACTTTCTCATCTCATGCTTCTCAACTCATTTACACAGACCATTGTGCTTCTGTGGTTCCAAAGTCAACCCCCAATGAGTCCAAGTTCAAAGACTTCCCACATGGTCCATTCCAAGTTGGTTACTACCTCGGTGGTGATACAATTGTTGGTGCTGACACCTTCCAGAAACTGAGACAGAAACAAGTGACCCTTCTATTCAAGAATGTGTATGAAACCGATGTCTTTGGCATACACAAAGTTGGAGTCACCTTGACAGTAAGAAGTGCCAGCTCCTATTACCGTGTAGGAAACTTCACACGTGGAAAAAGATTGAAGAACCGTAAGCGTTTTCCAAGCTCAATAAGGTTTACTCTTGATGGGTTTTGGTCAGAATCTTCTGGGAAGATCTGCATGGTTGGAGCAGGAACTGGCTATAACATGCAACGATTGGAGGTTGTGCTCAAGCTTTACAATGTTGTTAATTCGAGGAGTAATGTTTCTACTTTGGTTACTGGAAGCTTGGAGAGCTTGAGTCCTCGGCATGAGGTGAGTTATTTCGAACCAATTTCTTTGTTTATTTTTCCAATAGTGGATTATGACTTTAGTTTGGATACAAAAGAAGCAAAAAGTGAGTATTCTGAAGAAGGTGAAGTAGTACCCGGTTTGTCCATTAATCCGGCTAGTTTTTGCTCAAACATTTCTCCATTGATTAATGGAAAATTTGATCTGCAATACCAAAGTGAGTGCAACTCTGCAAAGAATTGCAGTCCCGTTTGGTGGGATGCCCACCAATTGCCTTATATTGTGTCTTTGAAAGAGTTGATTTGTTTAGATGTTAAGCAGAAGGTGAGAGTGTTGATTGGTTTTCGCAGTAGTGGTGCTAGATGGTCTTTCAATCCTAATGCTACCTTAGTTGGAGAAGGGTGGTGGGATGAGGAAAGGAACCAACTATACATAGTTGGTTGCCATTTCTTGGGAATGGAAGAATCAATGGCTAGTGTTCATGTGGGTAATTGCTCAAATAGAATAAGCTTGAGGTTTCCAAAGATTTGGTCCATGAATGATGCAAGTGGCATTGTGGGCCAAATTTGGAGCAACAAAACTGTGGGGGATTCCGGTTATTTCAAGAGGATTGCTTTTAGAAGTTTTCAAGACAGTAGAGTTGAAATTTCTGGCACAAAGTATGAGTATGGCCTACTTGACAAAGTGAGGAAGATGTGCCCAAGACAAGAACCTCAGAAGAACAAGGGAGCGAGGTATCCACATGTTTATTCTTCGGACATGAGATTTGACATGTCGGTTAGAATCTCTAAGAGGAGAGTTGCATGGGGTTATTCTGTTCCATTGGTTGTCAATGACCAGATCCAACAGTTGAACTCAGAAGGAACCTTTCCTTCTTCCAGCTATACACCCCCATCTATTTCTCCAAATTCTAGCAGCATTGCATTGTACAATGTTAGCTACAAAATCAGCATGAATCTACTACCTAATGCCAGGTTAAGTGCACAGAAGTCTATGTTATACACAACAACAAATGTAACTGAGGCAGTGAATCTTTCAGCTGAGGGAATTTATGATGCTGAAGCTGGAAGCCTATGTATGGTAGGTTGCAGAAATCTTGGCTCAAAGAACGAAATACCATCAACAAATTCTATGGATTGTGAGATTATAGTCAAGTTTCAGTTCCCACCACTTGATACAAACAAAATTGGAGATTACATTAAAGGAAGTATAGTAAGCACACGAGAAAATTCAGATCCTCTCTACTTCAAACAGTTGGATGTGACTTCAGCTGCATTTTACACCGCAGAAGCATCACGAACCTTAAAGAAAGTAGATATGGAGGTCATAATGATTCTAGTTTGCACCACACTAGCATGTGTTTTTGTGGGGTTGCAACTCTACCATGTGAAAAGAAATCCTGATATGGTTTCCTCAATCTCCTTTGTCATGTTATTGATTCTTACCTTGGGAAATATGGTACCCCTTGTTCTGAACTTTGAAGCCCTTTTTGCACAAAATCATGACAAGAAAAGCATTTTGTTTGGAAATGAGTTGCTTGAAGTAAAGGAAATTTCTGTGAGGCTAATTGTAATGGTGGGGTTCTTGTTGCAACTCCGTCTCTTGCAGCTAATATGGTCAGCAAGAAAGGATGATACAAAACAAATGGACACTTGGATTGCTGAGAAGAGAGTTTTCTATGGGATGTTTACCTTACATGCAGCAGGGTTATTGATTGCATTTCTTGTACATCAAAACAATATCTTGCATGGTGATGTAGTGTCTTCTTCTGGCCTTTCACAACTTCAGTCCTTTTGGGAGAACTTGAAATCTTATTCAGGTTTGGTACTAGATGGCTTTCTCTTGCCTCAGATTTTGCTAAATTTGTTCAGGAATTCCAAAGGGAATGCTCTTTGTTGTTCATTTTACTATGGAATAAGTTTGGTAAGAGTAATTCCCCATGCATATGATCTCTTTGAGGCTCTTGTATATGTGGATGGCTCATCCTTATATGAGGATGAGATTGCAGACTATTACTCCACTGCTTGGGATATAATCATTCCTTTGGTAAGCCTTTTGTTTGCTGTGATCATCCATTTGCAACAACGGTTTGGTGGTTGCATCATTAAGGGAAAAGAAGAATATGAAAAGGTGCCTGTGGTGACTGAAAGATAGATCCAAAGAAATGTGGTAAATAGACTATTTTCGGATGCTGAGAAAACAGAATCACTCATCCTTTGACCTGTCTTTTTCTATGCGCTGCTAAATTTGTAACATTGTTCAGGTTTTTATCATTGATTTCCACTCTATAAAATTGCCATGTTTCTCCAATTAATGATGATTACACTCAGTTATAAATGTTGAATTCCTGATTCAAAAGCACACTAGGATTTCCTTTTTGTCAAAGAAGAATTTGATTGATGAGTCTCTGTATGCTGAAGTTTCTCTGTGATTATTTATGGTTTCAACAGCACTGCAGCATCTATTCCTTGTTTATAGCCAATTTGAACTAAAGGTTATGTGAAAGAGAAGGAACCTGAAAAAATAGATGTTGTATACAAATAACTTCACTCATGATTTGGCACTTTTCAAACCCACATAATTTTTCTGCTTGGAAAAGTCTGAAAATGTATGTCTTGAAAGAAAAATAAAATGATAAAGGTTACGAATTATGATACTTTTTGTGTGGGATGAAGAATAGAAATACACCTCACTAACCTACTTTTCATTATTGATTAAAATTTACTCGCTCCATCCCATGATAACAGTAGTTTTTAATTAAATTGATTAATGTTTTAAATTTTTAATCAAACATTATTTTTTAGTTTTCAATTGGTTCCTAAATTAACTATTTTATCAATTTTTAATAAAAACAGTGCATGTATTTAGAAGTGATCTATCTCAGAAAAAATAAAAATAAAAAAGGGCAATATATATATATGACAATCTTTACTGCGTTTGCTATGAAATCGATACATTAGTTATATATCCAATTTTTGTAGATTTTGAATAAATTTTAATCAACAAAAGTGTATTTAAAATAATGTATTATATTAGAGTATTAGTATTTTATATAACTAATATTATAATAAATAAATATAGTGAAGCATAAACATTATATTTTAATGTACTCAAAATTATTTAAATTTTGATAATTTATTTTGAAGAAAATAATTGAAATTTAAAGATGAAGATAAAAGAAGGAAGATTAAGAGTGACAGAAAATTATAAAGGTTATCTATATAAAGACCTTTTAAAGTAATTGAGATTTTGTTTAATTACAAGGATATACACATTTTAAAAATAAATAATATATTTAATATGTAGTTGAAAGAGTATAAATTATAAATAAATTTTTTATCAAAATATTATTAATTGTCACTTAACAATTCTACTTATCTACTATTAATTGGTATTTTTTCTATTTTGGATCATTAGAGTAATTAAAATTTCTTAATATGTATTACATGAATGGAAGCTTGAGAGTGGAGGCATATGTTGAATGTGAATATGTTCGTGCTGTTTTTTAAGTTACACTACTAGACTGTACTTTTTTTTTTTACTCTATGTAATTTTGATTTTTATGTAGTCAATTATCATATATTTTATGTTTTTAATTAAATTAAAAGATAATTACCCTTAATCTATTGTCTACTCTTAAAATATAAAATTTATCTCTTTATCTCATTAATAAAGAAATGCTTACACCTCTTATTTTATTTTATTTATATTAACAGATGTATAAATATAATAATAAGTTAATAAATTCAATCATATAACTTATAAAAAATTATTTATTTTATATTAATTTAATATTTCAAAAAAAATAACTAATATATTTTTTTAATATTTTATAAGACAATTTATATTTTAATATTCAAAAAAATCTAGAAGACTAACTTTGATTTGATGTGGTGTATGATTGATTGTGTATAGTTATAGTTTTGTGGTTAATTTTGTCTATACTATTGGCTTTCATCATGCAAAGATACCATCTTTTTAAACAATTAAAATGTTCTTTATGTCGTTGAAGTACAATACTAAAGTTGTACTTTTAATATATTTTACTCAGAAAAATAATTTAGTTTTTAAGTGATCCAATATTTATTCAATTAAAATAAATTTTAATAGATTAGAATTACTTAAAAACATATTTTCAGTAATTTTAATGATTAAAGACATAAATTAAGAAATTGATAAAATTTCAGAATATTTTAAAAAATTAGATAATAAATTATAAAAGTTCACAATATTATAATTACATAAAAAATTCAGTCAAAAAATTTTGTATAAAAATTAAAAAGTCATTCATGAATATAAAATTAAAAAAAAAAAACATAAGAGAATACATACATAAAAAACAATTATTAAAGCCATTTAGGTATTAAACAAGAAAAAGAAAAAAAGCCCAAATCACAGACTTATCACAGTGACTGTGAGTGCTCTTTCTCCGATCCAGAATCTCTTCCATTTTCCGCCTTTCACAGTTGAAGTAACCTCGTCGGTTCCCCTCAGCCATTCTATCAGTTCACCGTTCAGTTGTTTCAAAGGTTCGCATAGTAATATTTATTGTTTCATTCACCAAACACGACAAAAAAATTAACAAAATTGAAGCAATGTGCAATGTCTTTCGTTGAAAGCTGAAATTGAAGATTTAAGATTTTATATGTATGAATTTGTAGAGTAGAATACAATTTTTATCAATAATATTTTTCGAAATTGTGTGTTTGCATATCCATCTGGTTAGATCAGTGATTCACTGAGAAATTGGTTGTTGCAGGTGCAGATTCCCTTGGAATCCATGGCTGTTTCGTATGTTCACATGGTTCAATCTGGCAGGGGTTTCCACAAGGGTAACCTTTCCTATGCCAATTGCAGTTACAAGGGGAGGAGGACCAACCGTGTAGTTTTTGCCTCTATGCAGACGTCAGACCCTAAGGTGCTTCATTGTCCTCTAACTAACTAGTATGGTTTCTAGGATTTGGTTGCTTGAGGAAATGGTTACTTGTGAGAAGAAGGAACCTAGTTTGTGTTTTTGCCGAGTTGATTGCATTGCACATTCTCCTTATGTGGTTTTATAGATGAAAACAGTAAAGTTCTATAGGTGGACTTACACTCCCATGGTGATGTCTGTTACTGAGATTATTGTCATTGTATAATCAAGGACCAAAGCATACTAATGAAAAGAAATTTCTGTGTTGTTGGCTATCTATTGCGGATGTTCGTTGTCTTGGATTTCCTATAATTCATCATCTAATCCTAGTTTGGATAATTTCCTTTATAAAATACTTGTAAGAAAAGAAAATAAGAAGGAGAAATAAAATAAGGTTCTCCCATATACTTAGCTCATGCACAAGTTAAAATAGGCTTTAGAGAAGATACTGTGATAGAACTTATACAAAGTAGTTTATGCATAAGTTAACTTTAGCTTACAAGAGAAGCATGTTTTATGCTGTTTCTTCTTATGTTCGTCTCTAGGTGTTTATGGAAAATTTTGTTTACATAGAGCCCAAGTAGTCTGCATTGTAGCCAGGATCCGAGTCTATGGGGACAAATTATAGACTCTGAAATCAGTGGGTTCAAATGTATAAAAATAGAGGAGATGAAAAACAAAATTATAAAGTTTTAGTTGTAGTTTTCTCTGTAAAAAAATTACTCATGATTTTTTTTTTTTTTTTAAATGGAGGGGATGCACCTCATTTGCGCCCTCTCACTATTATGTATATTTGCACTTTTAGTAGTAGTCGACATGCAATTTAGTTCTGCTTTGTCTTGCTGTGATTTAGATTATCTAGGACAAGAACTGTCTCTGGTTTTGACTTAAAAAAAAAAATTATTTGTTGCTTAAGTATCTATATCAGTAGTTATATAGTTGTGCTTTATTTATTAATGGAGGTTTTCTCGTGAAAGAGAATGAACTGGTAAACGCTTCTTTACAATGAGGTCATATTTGGTGCAGATCAGAAACTAGAAGTTATTTTATTTTTTATTAAATCACTATTTTCATTTATCTTTAAAGTTTGGGTTCTATTTCATTTGTTTTATTTTCTATGCAATATTGCAGTTCTCATTAAATTGTGGGTGTAAGTTTAGATTTATATATCTGGGTTTAAATTGGGTGGCAATTTTGTTCCATGCAATCAAGTCCCCAAATTCTATTGCTTTTTTGTAGTGATTGGTAATATGTTATTCTAACAAGAACATTCATTCTTGGTGTTCTTTGTGGATTTTCTTAGCATTTATTATTTTCAATTTTTTGTTATTGTATTTTTCTTTTGATAGTATAACTCCGTGTTTTAACACTGAAGCGTTAAACTTTCCAGGTGGATTCATTACTGGACAGTATAAAATGGGATAACAAAGGCTTAGCTGTGGCAATAGCTCAGAATGTTGACACAGGGGCCATATTAATGCAAGGTTTTGCAAACAGAGAAGCAGTTGCTACAACCCTATCTTCTCGAAAGGCCACTTTCTATAGCCGATCACGATCTACATTGTGGACCAAAGGAGAGACCTCTAATAATTTTATCAATGTTCATGATGTCTTTCTTGATTGTGATCGTGATTCTGTAAGCCCTTCCCTTTTTCTCATTGAATTATTTGGCTTTTCCCTTTTGCTTTTAGTTTCACAATGTCTGCTGTTTACTTTTCTCTCTGGTAATTACTTCTCAGATAATATACCTGGGGAAACCTGACGGGCCTACCTGCCACACAGGGGCAGAAACATGCTATTATACATCAGTTTTTGACGTGTTAAGACAGCAAGAGGTAACTAAAAGCAATTAAAAGTACATGTAATTGCCTTGTCTTGCTGGAGAGAAAGTTCAGCAACATTCAAATTGTTTTGGGTTCTGTTACAGGATAAAGGAAATAATTTGGCATTAACCTCTTTGTATGCATTAGAGTCAACAATCTCGCAACGGAAAACAGAGTTAACAGGAGAAAATGAGAAGCCTTCATGGACAAAGCGATTATTGCTTAATGATAAGTTGCTGTGCTCTAAAATCAGGTTGCGTATAATTTGGCGTGTTATTATGTTGAGTTGGAATTTAAAAGAGGAAAATCGATCCCTTTTTACCTGTTTGTCCCAAAAGTATCACATCATACATGCTTTTCAGTCATTAAGAAGCCTTGTGTCTGATCCCATTGCTTCTGTATAAGAGGTCTTTCACTTAAAACACCACTTTTATTATAATTCACTTTTCTTGAAGGTACAATATGGATTAAACGATTGTCTTTTTATAATCTCAGATTGTAACTCTATCTTTCTACTCACAGGGAAGAGGCAAATGAGTTGTGTCAAACACTAGAGAATAATGAGGACAAGTCGCGTACTGCTTCAGAGATGGCTGATGTACTCTATCATGCCATGGTTCTGCTGGCACAGAAAGATGTCAAAATAGAAGATGTTTTGCAGGTTCTTCGGCTAAGATTTTCGCAATCTGGTATTGAGGAGAAGAGAAGCCGTGTATCCCAGAAACCATTGGATCATTAAATGTTCTGTGTTAAATTTATATCTTAGACAATATATTTAGCTTTTGGCGACATAGCTGGATTCACTGTATGTGTTATTATCTGTGTGACTCTACTGAATTGGGGTAACTTTATTAAATAGCGTAGAGAATGTCAAGAGCACCATGTACCTGCTATCCACCCATTTTTGCAGATATCAGTTTACTCTATTTTAGAGGTTTAGATATCTATATGGCTTGGATGCTTATATCTAGGACACTGCTAGTCTGTAATGCATTATCTTATGTTGAGTAGAATTTATTTTGAGCTGTTAAATGTATGTAGTTACTTTCAACCATAGAGATAATAAAATGTGTATATGGTGAGAGGAGATCATTTTAAAGATGAAAACAACATTCCTAGTTGAATTGTTGAGACTTGTGTGATCGTCCTGTGGCCATATGTTATAGCTCCTTCACCTTTCGTGGCACACGCCAGAAAATCCTTGACAATGTGACAATTAACCATTCAAGAGATAACTGTCCCCACATTTACGTAGGCACGGCCCCTGTTTGCCTTTGACACCCTCATAAATATGTGTATCATGGTTATTGAATCGTGAATTATTTTTCAATTTTTTTAATCGTAAATCGAATCGTAATTATTATGAATCGTAAAATACATTGATAATATTTTTAAATATTAAAATAATTTTGTATAAAATATAATATTTTTAAATAAAAATAAGTGATATGAAAAAGTATTAAAATATTTTTTTTTATAAAAACTAAAGATAATCACACATACTTTCTTTTTCATAGCTGGACTTAATAAAGTTGCACCACACCTATATTTTATTTTTTACTGCATTGAAGTTATTTTTTTATAGAAACAATACCTAATATGTTTTTATTGAGAACTGTATCTCTATGCTTTTTAGAACTCTTACATTTTTTTTCTTTCTCAACCCTATACATACCTTCTTATGAAAACAACACCTAATTTTTTTTTTTCAAAATAGCACCTAATATGTCTTTTTTTTTTTTTCAAAACAGCACCTAGTATGCCTTTTCGTTTTTCAAAACTGCACCTATATGCTTCTTAGAACTCTTACGTTTCTTTCTTTTTCTCAGCCTACTTACCTTCTTATGGAAACAACACCTAATATGTTTATTTTTTTTCTTCAAAACTACACCTATATGCTTTTTAGGACCGCACCTAATATATAAAAAGCTACATCTATTTCCCTTTTTCAGAACTGTACCACCTATCTACTCAATTACTTTTCAGAAGCTACAACTACAAGTACATTTACTTTTGCAACTTATATTTTAAATGGAAGTAAAGTAAAGCTTGAAAACAGATTTTGAACGAAAGTATGAAGCAAAGCAAGTTCTTAAAATACACGAGCAAGTTCTTCTTCTTCTTCTTCTTTTTCTCATTTTCATTTTCCAGTGTGTGACCCTTCGATCACCATGAATCGCTTACAACGGAGATGAATCATGAATCACACGATTCAAATGCGATTCATACGATTCATGGTGCGATTCAAGGCATAAAACGATACAAAAACCAATATGTATCGTGCAATGTAATTTTTGAAACGAATCACGACACGTATCGTACGATTCATACGATTCTAACTACCATGCTCTACATGCAAGCCACTCCTAATTATATCAGCACGAGCACTGACACTCCTAATGATATAAGCACAATCACTACAACAATTTGGAGCCACCCTAATGATACGAGCTCAAGCTAAAAAAAAAAAGTGGGAGCCACTCCCAAGGATAATACAACACAATAATTTGGAGGATTTTGCTTTATCTCCCTATGTTTTATTTCCATGGATTGTAAGAAATGTCAAAATGCCCCTTTGTTCATATGAAAACTAACATTTTAATCCTCTCTTATACTTTCATACTAAGAAATGGTGTTTTTGGCACCTTTAACCACTAACAATGAGAGCATTGTGTCATCGTTGGTAGTTGTTATCTTTCATGGTCTTATTGTATTTTGTGGTTTTCTAGTGGAGACTAAATTAAGTGGTTTGTAAAGTTTTTAAACCAGAAATATATTACAGGTCCCACATATATTGGGCTTGTAATTGAGAACTTGTAGTTGTTGACACTTTGCAATAATAGGGACATAGATTGTTGTTTGTGTTGGTGGAGAGGTGACATAAAGAAACCAACAAGTTTTATCTACTGATTGATGAGATGACTATTACATTAGATGATATGTTCTCACTTCTTCACATCCTTATAGTGAGACAATTTTGTAGTTACATTACTTTAGATGTGACGATGATAACACAAGTTCTAGAGGAGATGCTCAGAGTGGAGTGTGGTGATGCCTTCATAGAAACTAGACAATGTTGAGGTGTACATAGGTGACTGAGTTAAAAACACAAGGAATATGAGTAAAGTTGTATGCATTATAGATGGAAATTTGTCGCCAGGACATATTTATTGCATCTTGTGGGATGCACCACTTTTACGAACAAGAGTGTCATGTCTATGAGTGTGTTGTACCTAGAGTTCTTCAATGACCCCAGGCTCTGTGGTGGATATGTTTAGGGAGCAGCCACATTGACTCACTTATATGAGCAACTTGCAGATGTTGGCTTTTCACAAACAAAATAGGTTGTAGGTTATGTCAAACTATTACAGTGAGTAATTTTGTGATTGGCATTGTTTACTATTGGTTTATATTGTACAATTTAGTTATTTTAGTAATTTTGTGAATATTTGATATTGCAACAAACATGGATATACAAACACTATCAGGTCTTATGGATTTGAATGTCAACTATGTTGAAGACATTTCCTATACTAGCATATATGTTACTGGTCGAGCATTATTTGTAATTGGAGAAATCATGTTTTACCTTGATAGTTTGACCTTAGATGTAATCAAATGAAGGTTGTATGAGAAGTCTCGTTTTAACAAGTTGTTTGAAATGGATCTCCATTAATTTTAGGTACATCCACCTAGGAACCTGAAGACATCTTCATCTCTCATAGTATGCATTATGCTAATACAAGTACATGAAAATTATCACTCGTCCCCCAATTCACATTGTCTTCTCATGGGGGATCTACTGCCTAATTGGATGACCGATGGTTACATTTGGTTAACCTGCTTACGGATCTCACTAAAGCCACACATCCAATTGTAGTTGTGATGGATACTTAGACTAGTTTCTATTTGTATCACATATTAGGGTATATGTATACACATTGTCTCTATAGATGATGATTAACTGTGTCACATGTTTAAAGGTACTTTTACATGGGATTACAACAAAATTATGTTTCAATTAGCTCATGGAGTGAGGGAGGATGAAGTTTTCTACACAAAAAGCCACCTCTTGTATGTGAAAAGTGTTACATGCTAACTAGTTGTTTTTTTTTCCTATGAACATACTGAATTATAGGATTTCCATGTGCATTATTTTTTGTTTTATGGAATGATTGGTTTCTTTTGTTTTAATTATGCTTACATAATAACATAAATAATGTTAAACAATACCTTAACATGATTAAATTACTTAATTAGTTTAACTTAATTATTTACAAAAGTTAAATAAATAAAGTTTTCAAATAAAACTCAATCATTTGTGAGGCTAACATGATAATATCTAATCTCCAATATTTGAGAAAAGACTTGGGAGAAGACATCCACTCTCAAAAATAACTTTCTAAATCTTTCAAAGCCCCAAACAAAGTTGTTTTCTCATTCACATCCCAATAACAGAAACACTATAGAGAATGTCTACCTTGTGAACATCACACTAACAACTTCAAGTTAAGAAAACCCTATACTTAATCTATTAATAAAATAATATTAAATACATTTAGTAATTTTACTAAATCTAAGTGTCTAAACAATATTTGTCACAACTCCTAAGGTATTATCAAACATATGTCACACTTAAATATTACATTTAAGTTATTAATCTTCTTTTTGATATTCTATATGCATACCTTATATTGTACATTTGTTTAAGGGTTATGACATTATCTTCATTGTTCTCTTTCAAAGTTAATAAAATGCTTCACTAAAGTCTTAATCATGTTAACAAACATGAATTTCTCATTATTTCTTAGTCTCCCACCATATACAATCCATCATCCACCCTTCTTTGGCCCCGACTCACGATTAGGATATCTACAAAGTAACTTAACAATCTATCATCAACCCTGTTTAAAGGTTTAACACAGTTTAAAAGAACAACCACATTTTCTCATTCTAGTTATGTTGAGCTATAAATCCTTTCTGTAATGTCTATATAAGTCATCACTTTCATAACCTAACAACACATATGTCTTCTTTCTTTGTTGGTCATTAGTTATATTTGACCTAATAATGATAATGACAATTCCAAACTTAAATGCTAACTGAGAAATCCATTCAAGTAAGTCTTTTTACATACCAAATACCTAAACAAATACATTACAACATCAATAAATGTCATTTGCCACATTTTTAGTAAAAATAACAAAATAAATAACTTATCGTGTTGTGAAAGATTTACTACATCTCCTTTACTAATCCTTCTAGTTACTAAACCACATTTCATAACATCATCAATTTCATTCCCTTCAACATACTAACTTTGTTCTATAAACATTTATTGCAATTCTATCAAACAAATTTACTACATTTTTAAACAAATACATTATGGAACAAGTAATTTAGAAGTGTAAAACAATTTTATATTGTAGGATCCATACATTAACTTTTAAATTCGTCAATCTGGAAATATCAAAATATATTCTGGATTCTCAAATAAAAAATCATAAATTCAATTCTAGATTAGATGATTCACACAAATTATCCTATTAAAAAAATGTTAATTTGCTTTCTAAATTTTATAATATGAAAGGTATGATTGACTTTCTGAAATTATCTTAAACATCAACTTATTCAAAATTTTAAAATATAATTCTAGATTATTAGATACTCTTCTCAGATAATGTAATATAAAAATTTAATTATGGATTGTATTTTTACAAAACTTACAATTGCCTTGGAGAAAGTGCATTATCTAACAATATTGAAATCTTGAATTAGTATGTTGGGTTCCAGAATAATTTTGAATTTTGCAAAATACATTATAAGACTTATCACACAACTAACTTCTTTAGACATTTATTCTACCAACACTCTTTGCCGTCGTAAGCCAAAATTTTTTACCACCATCAACGACCAATAATAGAAGCTTATTGTTGTTATAAAAGAGAAAGGACAGAGAGCACTTGCAGAAAATTGGGTATGCACGAAGCAAAAATAAAATTTGAATCTTGAATGCTTGTCCTTAAAACCCATTGCCCTTTACCAAGCTTGTGTACTTGTTATCGACGAGGTGGTTGTCATAAACACACATCACATTTTGCATGCAAGTTGTTGAAGTGAGAGGCTATCGTATTATCAAAACATTTTAGGTTAAGTTATAGGGAAAGTTTCTTTCCCACATTGGTATGATTTTTAGAATTAGTGTATTTGTTTTTCAAAGCCTTAAGTTCCCAAACATTTGCAGGTTGTTTGCTAGATTCAATTTGTGGATAGAAAGAGACAAAATGGAATGCTAATAATTATTATTGTTCATTTAAAACGAGAGGTTGTCCATAGAGTACTTCATAGAAGGGGTGTTTAAATACATTTGTGTAAGCGTGGTACAATGTTTTTGATTTTTAGAAATCTAAATATACAAACTAAACAATTAAAAGTTGTTTAAATTTAAATAAATCCAAATTGTTTAAAAACCCATTTTATATATTTTGTGAAATTGTTTGAGACTAGTCTATTTTTAAAAAGTGTTTTAAACCCAATTGTTTGCCTCGTTTTAAAACGGTTTTCTACATATTTGCTTTTAAAATAATTTTAAATTAAAAAATTTAAAATTAATCAATTCCAAATTTTCTAACACTAAATGTTTGCTTTGTCTAAAATTTAATAATCAAGGCTATTCAATGACAATTAATACCAAAACGTATATTGCATAAAGTTAGATTGACTTTTTTTAAATATGGAGTAGTTGGGTTTTAAACTTAACCAATTGTAGTTTAAGAAAATCTCCCCATGGTACAAGTTAACATTCAGATAATTTATTATTGTTTTACTAATGATGAGGGTTATTCATTACCATAAATAATAACTATCATAGTCAAGGACATAGACGCACTTAAGGGGCCCTCAAATAAGAAAAATCGATTATGATTCAAATTAATTCTGAATTTTGTTTGTAGTTTAAAGCTGACAATTTTTTCGAACATAAAAAAAGTCAAAAATTAGGTTTCACATAACCAAAATGATCTTGGTTAATTTTAAAATCCAATTACACAACTTTTGTAAAAAAAAAAAAAAGGTAACACTTATATATAGAAGATCAGGCACATTCCAACTATTATATTGTACAAGCTCAAAGTACAATCCATAAACAAGCTCAAAGTTCTATACTTACATCCAACTATTTTATGCATTTCTTGAACCTTCAAGCAAAAAATTTAGTAACAAGTAGGGCCTCCATTTTGCATTGAAGTTTGGGTTTCAATTTATACTATCATCACAAGAAAAGATAAAAAGGATAATCATAAATAACTTTTGTGTATTTGGTAAGTTAGAAATCAAAGTGTATAATACATAATCAATATTTATTAGTGGAATCTATTATAATTTTTAAAAGAGAATTAAATATAAAAAATGTTAGAATAAATTACTATAAAAGCTTTAATAGTTAGATTGTCCTACGTTTTTATTCTATTAACATCTTTTTTTATTTTTTATTTTCTTCAATAACATTCTTTATCTTTTAATTTCTAAAATAACACTATTTTTTTTACATTGAAATAGTACTCTTTTATTTTTTTATTGTTTTTATCTTTTATACGATCAGTACATCGATTATGATTATTCTTTATTATGTAATAGTTATTAAAAATTTTGATTATTAGTTTACTAAAATTAAGATAAAAAAATCATATAAAAGTAATTAAATTAAAATTTTTAAAAAAACAATACAAAGAAAATAAAATGAAATGTTTTATACATTTTTAAACTAATTAATTATAATAAGAAAAATGATAAATTACTTTATTTTATATTTTATAATAAATTTAAATTTGGCATAATAAATTATACTAAAATAAATTATAATAATTTTGTGATTGTATTTTTATATTACATTTGATATTAGAAGAAAAAATATAATAAATTATAAAATTGTTATTTGAATTAAAATTTGTAATTTTAGTTTGTTAAAAAAATATCTAAATAATTAATGCGCAAAATCAAATGAAATTTTGATAAAGATAAAATTTTATTTTTTTTATTTTTGATAAAGAAAAATTTTGATTTTTGATAAAGATAGAATTTGGTTTTTGATAGAGATAGAATTTGATATTAGATAAAGATATCATTTGATATTTTAAAAATATAAAATTTGATTTTTTGATAAAAATGTAATTGATTTTTTATAAAGATAAAAATTGAGTTTTCATAAAGATAAAATTTATGTTCCATTTCACACAAATTATTTCCTGTACCATTAACTAAACTATTTAGTGAATATATGTTTGTCATTTATTTTACTCTTTATGTTCAACATGTATTGTATCATTTCAATAATTAACAATTTTTAACTAATAAACATAACATTTAAAAGCAATTATCAAATAAATTAAATTTTATTTAAAATTTTTTAAACCATTTCATTAATTTTATTTATAAAAATAATCCAAAAATTTTATTTTATTTTTGCCATTAATTATTTAGATATATTTTTAGCAAATGAAAAATACAAATTTTAATTCAAATAACAAATTTATAATTTATTATAATTTTTTCTACCAATATCATTTTTAATATAAAAATACAATCACAAAATCATAAAAGATAAAAGAAAAAAGAAAAAAGAAAATAAAAAATAATAATCATAATTAATGTATTGACTGTAAAAAAGATAAAAAACCAAAAAAATAAAAAGAAAAATAAAAAGGAAAATAAAAAGTGTTATTTCACCTTACAAAAAAAATTTTAAAAAAGAAAAAAACAAAAAGTGTGTGATTTCAAGAACTAAAGAGTAAAGAGATTTGTTGAGATAAATAAAAAATAAAAAGGTGTTAGTGGGATAAAAAAGTCAACAAACTTTCGAGTCCCACAACGTTGTCGTGCCACACCCTACGATCACGTCGCGTGATGGTCTCACCATCTCGACTCATCACAACCATTGTATCCACCAATCCTGAATGCGAGTTGCTCTCTAACGCTCCACTACCGTTGTTATCAACTCTAAAGGGTGCTAGGTTTCTTCCTGAAAAGAAGAGAATTCGCGAAAGCATGGGGACAACATGAAGAAAATGGAGGACACTGGCCTATTTTTTTTTCTTGATGTTATGTCAAAAAAGGTTGACGGGGTACAACATGAATCAAAGGGAGGTGTAGTACAAAGCCTTTGGCCCAATAGAGTTTTATGTGTGCAGCTAATACAAATAAAAGGAGGTGCAGTTTTTAGGCCCACCTAATATTAAGGGTGCAATGTTTGGACTCACCAAATATAAAAAATAAAATACAATAAAAATATAAAACTGGGCATGATCCACTTTGTTGGAAAAATTAACTTGAGTCAATTTATGTGTTAGGTTCTTTAGCCCACTCATTGTTTTTCTTTCCTAACTTTATTATTTGCCTTTAGTTCATTTTTTTTATTATTTCCTTTTGTTTTAATAAACTAATAAATAATATTTTATTTCAAATAAATTTATAAAAAATGAAAAGATATATAACAGTTTAAAACAATAAAAAATATAAGACATTTCTATAAAAATAAAAAAATATATATAAAATTTTGAAAATAAAAAATATCAAATATTCTATCAAACAATTTTCAAAATACAACTAATTCAACCCTGATTTTTCATAAAATTTAACTTTGTAAAAAGAGGACGCGACTAATGATACGTGTTAAAAAATAAAAAAGAAATGAAAAATTGAAAGAAAGATATCTACTATAATGCTTCTGTCAGAAAAGAGTCATCTATCAACAAGCCAACTGAGAACGAAACATTAGAGAAGAAGTAACACTAGGGCATTCCGATACCCAAGGCAATACCTCACATTACATCCTCATTCATACAAACTGGGGCAATCTAGTACCTTTTCCTCCCCTCACATATATCTCATCATTCATACAAACTGGGGAAATCCAGTACCTTTGCCTCCCCTCACATATATCCCATCAATTCATACAAACTGGGGCAATCCAGTATCTTTGCCTTCCCTCACATATATCTCATCATACATACCAATTGGGATAATCCGATTTCATATGTACCCTTGCCATCCTTCACATGGTCAGCCCAACATACCACAACTAGGGCAATCCTGTACATCTAAGCAATGTTTCCAAATGAAAAGTTGATAATTTCACCATGTTGACATTAGCCTCAAATGTCCCTAGGTTTTCAAAGATGGAAGTCAATATCTAATGAATTAAATAATTACAAGGAACATATGACTCTACACAATCTTGTACATACGTTATTTTTTGAAAATTTGTTCACATTTTTTGAAACATTGAAAATTAATCTTTTGTAGATGTTGAAAAATCATAAAAAAAAATCCTTTATGCATATTTAAAATATTCATCATCCAAAATCTTCATTCATACATTATCATTTAAGAAAATCATAAGCAAAATTTCATGCATTCATATATGCATTCTTCAAAAAGAACAAAACAAAAATCAAATTTCATGCATTCAAATATGTATTTTCATCAGAAAATTTACAAATTTTCATGCATCAATATATTTATTCAATCAAAAAATTTGGTGCATTCAAACATGCATCTTCGAAAGCGATAAAAATAATTAACATATAAAGAATCAAATGTCATGCATTCATGCATATTAACATAAAACTCCAAGAATTTTAATCAACATACAACAAAAAAATATTTCTTCAGATATCGTCTCAATACTTCTACAACACGGTTGTACAATCTCAACAACACAATCTAGAGATTTGATTTCAAGTGATAATAGGATCTTGTCTCACTCTTTAGTTGTAACCTTTCAATATTGTTAAGGTTTTGACTCTTTATTTTGACCATTCACACGGTGTTCGTCTAAATATTACTTCTACGACACGGTTGTACAATCTCAGCGACATTGTCTAGAGATTTGATTTCAAGTGATTATATGCGATTTTAGACAAGGTCAGGATCTCGATCTCACTCTTCAGTTGTAACCTTCCAACATTGTTAAGGTTTCAACTCTTTACTTTGAGCATTCACACGGTGTTCATCTACATATTACTTCTACAACACAGTTGTACAATCTCAGCGACACTGTCCAGAGATTTGATTTCAAGTGATGATATATGATTTTAGACACAGTTAGGATCTCGGTTTCACTGTTCAGTTGTAACCTTTCAACACTGTTAAAGTTTCGACTCTTTATTTTGAGCATTCACACAGTGTTCGTCTTCATATTATTTCTGCAACACGGTTGTACAATCTCAGTGACATTGTCCAGAGATTTAATTTAAAGTGATGATATGCGATTTTAGACACAGTCGTGATCTCGGTCTCACTTTTCAGTTGTGACCTTCCAAGACTGTTAAGATTTCGACTCTTTATCTTTGCATTTATATGGTGTTCGTCTACTCAATCTCTCTAGACATTATCAGAGTATCATTTTCAAGTAATTAATATTTCATCTTAGACACGGTCAGGATCTCAATTTCACATTTTAGGTATGACCCTATGTTTCAAGGTCTCAGACTCAGATAAAAGACACTCTGCTTCAAGGTCTCAGATAAAGATAAGTGATCCTCTTATGCACGGTCTTAGATTCAGATAAATGACCTTTTGTTTTAAGGTCTCAAATGACCTTCTAATGTAAGGTCCAATGAAGATATGACCCTTTGTTATAAGGTCCAGTGAAGATATGGTCCTCTAATGTAAGGTCCAGTGAAGATTTATGACCTTCTCGTCTTAGTACAAGGTCAATTCAAAATGAAGAACAACGATCCTCTCGCTCAATACAAGGTCAATTCAAAAATCAAAATTTATGACCCTCTCGTCTAAGTACAAGGTCAAAATGAAGAACAACTACCCTCTCGTCTCAGTACAAGGTCAGTTCAAAAATCAAACTTTATGCTTTTATCTCAATACAAGGTCAAAATGAAGAACAACGACCTTCTCGTCTCAGTACAATGTCAGTTTAAAAATCAAAATTTGTGACCCTCTTGTCTCAGTACAAGATCAAAATGAAAAAAAATGACCATTTTGTCTCAATACAAGGTCATTTCAAAAAATCAAAATTTATGACCCTCTCGTCTTAGTACAAGGTCAAAATGAAAGACCCTCTATCCCAGTACAAGGTCAGTTCAAAAATAAAAATTTATGACCCTCTCATCTTAGTACAACATCAAAATAAAGAACAACGATCCTCTCGTCTCACTATAAGGTTAGTTTAAAAATGAAAATTTGTGACCTCTCGTCTCTACAAGGTCAAAATGAAGAAAAATGACCCTCTTGTCTCAGTACAAGGTCAGTTTAACAAATCAAAATTTATGACCCTCTCGTCTCAGTACAAGGTCAAAATGAAGAACAACGACACTCTCATCTCAGTTAAAAAAAAATGAAAATTTATGACCCTCTCGTCTTAGTACAGGACAAAAGAAGAACAATGACCCTCTCATCTCGGTTCAAAATTTAAGATTTATGACTCTCTCGTCTCGGTACTAAGGTTTGTGACCCTCTCGTCTCAATACAAGGTAAGTTCAAGGTTTGTGACCCGCTCGTCTAAGTACAAGGTCTCGACCTCTATCCATGTATCTATTTTATTTTCAAAACTAAATGAAAGAAGTTTAGATTATTTGGTAAAAATTAAGTAAGGAAGGGCAGCTGTCAACACCTAATTTTGTCTGGCCAAATAAAATTATTTTGATAAATGAGCAAAACAAAAGAAGAAAAGAAAAATGAAAAAAAAAAGTTAAATGAAGTCCAATCCTTTAGGGGTTCAGTTAGAAAAATAATTTGATCTGATTGGAGCCCAATTTAATGGAGGTTCATTTAGGAAAAAATAAAAAAAGAGTTGTGATCTAGTTTGATGAAAAATAAAAAAAAAACCCACAATTTGGTGAAGTCCAATCCATTGGGGTGTGTAAGAAATGAAAAATAAAATTGTTATTTGCACTTCCCTTAATTAATTGTTGATCAATATGTGTAGTAGCCTGTGTCTCAGCATTTTCTACTTCATTCTTTTTTCATTAATAGGAGTTGTTTTGTTTATTTATGTTTATTTTTATTTTCATTTTCGTTTTTATTTTTATTTTCTGATTTTTTATTTTTCAGGTTGCCTTTTCAAGTACCTATTTTTGGTGTACGAAAATTAATAAAAATTAATTAAAAATAAAGTTGGAAATTTGAATGGGTGAGCATGACTTTTAAAGAATTCAGTTTTGTAAGCTTTTGAAGATGATTCCTTATGCAAATAATGTTGATTAATGTATGAGTTAATATTAAGGTGATATTAACTGGAAGTGATGATATGAAAGGTTGAAAATTTTTATAAAAAAGATAGATATTCACACAAGGGCTATTTCTACTTCAAATATAAGGGTTATTTCATAATTTCCAATTTCATCCCTTCAAATCTCTCCAGATGAACGAAGATCCAATCCTGCAAATCTCTCCTGATCCATCCTCCCAAATCAGGTCAACCAAACAACCTTCATCCACTCAAATTCATTCTCTTGAACAGTAACTTCCCTCAAATCAGTCCAACCAAACACAACCTTAGAGAAATAAGGAGCAAAAAATCATTACACAGCTTTTTCACTGAGTCTTTACAAGCATAGCAGATTTAACAGGAAGCATCAAAGTTTCAGAAAATTCAAAGATTAATGTCCAGTTTTTACAATTTTGTAGAAAAGCAAAACAAAAAGAAGAAAAAGATCTTCAACCTGTACATATTTTATGGCTTTTGTAGAATGTACTTTATAAATTTTGTTATATTTTGTACTCATGTTGGCTTTGTAATTGCATTTGTATGGTTGCTCTATTCTGTTTAATCTGTGATGATATCAAATGTCACTATTTTCATATTATAAATAAATAAAATTGCATTTTGAAAAGTGTTCTACATAATCTCTAGATTTGTTGCCTGAAGCACAGTTCCTTATTGGAGAATTGCTGCCATGCATATTTTTACTTCCCTAGCCATCCTCTCCGCAATGCCAGAAAAATACCCAATATTAGAAAACCATATCCTTTTAATAAACTAATAAATAATATTTTATTTCAAATAAATTCGTAAAAAATGAAAAAAAATATATAAAAGTTTCAAAAAATAAAAAATATAAAACATTTCTAAAAATAATCTAAAAAATATATAAATTTTTCAAAATAAAAAATATCAATTCTTCTATCAAACAATTTTAAAAATAGAACTACATGAACTGATTTTCTATCCTTAATGGAAATACGTAGGACCAAGGTCAATTCTTGTCGGGCCCAAAAAATAACAAAAAAAATATTTTTCTTTGTTTATTATTTGTTTGTTATTATTAATTTTGTTTGCACTTTTTGTAAATATTTATTTGTTTATTTTTTTCGGTTGTTGTAATTACTATTTTTTTTAAATAATATTTTATAAAACCACACTCATTTTCGCTTATTTGATTAAAAGTACCGTTTTAGGATGGGTGTTGTGGGGGTACTAATACCTTTCCCACACGTAACCAATTTCCGGATCTTAAATCTGGTTCGCAAAAAATTTATTTTATTTTTTTGTTTTTTCTATGGTTTTACAATAATAAACTATGATGGCGACTTCAATAATTCAAATATTTTTTAAAATTTATTTTTTATCGTCCCGTCATGATCTTGATGCAACATAAAGTTTTGTTCTTTACATTCTCTGTAATAGTTGTGCTACATTGTTGGTCTTTTTGAAATCTATATTTTTGAAAAAGTATTTGTTTTTGAACCCTTGTTGAGATTCAATTTTTTTTCTTGATTAGAGTTCCTGGTTAATTTGATTAGTCTTAATTAATTTTTTATACACTTAGTCAAGAGATAAAAGATATACATCTTTTTTAATACACGCTTAGAAACGAGGTATGCTTATTTTACTAATAATATTCTATTGAATTTGATTGACACTTGTTTCAACTCTGTGAAGAGAATTGAAGAATAATAATATTAAGAAAATCAAGAACTTAAGAGTCAACCTATTTTTTAGATTCATTAAAAGACGATTTTAGGTTAATTTTTTCTCTATCTATATTGTTATCTCTTTAATATTAAATGATCTAGCATTACATTTTGTAAATGACTATTATCGATATAGGTGCAAACAAATGTGATAATATTATTTTAATAAATTTTTACTTACGTGAATGTCAATCATGTATTCATATCATATTTTATACAATTACCAAACTTATATGCGGATAGATAGTTAGCGACGTGTTCTCTAACATTTTCACTTTGAGATTCTACCGTAATATTAGATAGGGCATGCTTTTTCTAAGCCATTGAAGCAAAATGAAAGTAGGTCTTCCACCAAACAATGTGGTACTGTCAAATAATTGTTGTTCCTCTAACGAAATATAATAAAGGAATTCTTACATTTTTGCAAGCAAATGCATCGTACTACACACATCATAGGTATCTACTTGTCAAATTGTTTATACAGAACACATGTCATTCTGTGGGAGATTCCGAAAGATCACTACAAATAGAAGTATACCATTTGTGACAACGAACAATCAATATAAACACCCATCTTCATTACAATTTTATTTATCAACCTTCTATTTATATTATTATATTATCATAATAAAATTATCAAATACTTATTTTAGAATTATTTTTGTTTTAGCAAAAATAAAAATGAAGAGGTTCGCATCACGTTTTCCCAGACCTTCACGGAACCATTTAATTTCTACACCAGACTTTCAACAATCTATCTTTCTCGTCACACTTTCCAATACAGTAATGTCAGAAGTTATATATATATATATGCAAATTCTTCTTCGTATAATAAATTTCCTGAGCGCCAACCTGACCCCAACCACTCAATAATTCAAATTGACGTACTTTCTGCACCACAATATTTATAAATTTTATTATTCATAATCTCAAAATAACAAATTTAGTCGACCGACAAGTATTTTTTTATTTAATTTAAATTTGAAATATTTTAATAATAATATATAAAAATTTTATAAATATATTTAAGATGATATAAAAATAAAAGAGTAAAACATTATTTTAGAATAATAAATATTAACATATTTGATTTTTAATATATATGAAAAATTACAGTTTAGTGTAATATTAACTTTTAAATCCTTGTAGTGTTAGTACAATAACTTTAGTTTTATTAATGTTTTTTTAACCTTTATTAATAGTTAACATAATCAAATATGTATTTAATCTTTATTAATTATCACGTGTATTTATTAAAAAATTAATATTAATATATAATTTTAAATAAATTACTAAAAATGACTTTAAATTTAAAAAGAAAAATAAATGATAAAATATTATTTTCAAAATTAATTATATATTAATGTTAATTCTTCTTTTATGTTAATATCTCGACCGTTAATAAAGTTTAAAATAAAATAAAAAAATAAAATTTTCATATTAAAATTATAATCTTTTCATATTACATTAAAAATAAAATATGAATTTTAATTATGTACAAAATATTTTAGTAGTTAGAAAGTATATTTATTAATAAAATAATTAAATACTATTAAAATAAAAAAATCAAATATAGAAAAGGCTGCAAGTTCGTATATAGGCTGTATCTCCGTTGTCACTATGTACTTTCTAGATTATATTTTGCGGTTAGCATTTGAAAATATATCTCATTTCGAACAGAACCACCCTATAAGGAAACGAGCATAGTCCTTCAGGTCTCAACAGCACCTCCATGGCTTAAATGATCAATTATGACTATCTCAAATCCTTACTAGAGAGATTCTGTTCGAAATGGTATCAGAGCCTAACCGTTTTCCAAAAGGGGGACATGATGGTATAGACTATATGCCGAGGACGAGTAGGAGGAGCCAACCCAACATGGACATCCCAACACAAGCACCCACTCAGCCTATTCTCTTAAACTCTACACTCTCCCTACCTCCCAGTGTATCTAAAACTCTATCCTCAAAAATAGAAAACCTCATTGAGTATTCTTATGTTCCAGAAGATGCTCAAATCTCAGAAACCCAGAGTCCTTTGTTAAGCCCTTATAATATATTCAGAAGACAAAGATCTGCACTCAGATCTATCACTAGACTCATCTCCTCAAAAAGACCCCATGTCAAGGAATATGTCCAATCTTCCAGAATGGACCAATGTTCTTTAGCTGCCACTACTGAAGAACAATATGTCAACATCGAGATCCCCAAGGATCTGATCAGGCACTGGCAAACTGAAGGATACACACACCTCCATTATGGAGTCATCAGACTAATTCTCTCTCTTCATGGAAGAAGAGGACTTCCTGTCTCAGCCAGAGTCTCTTTACTAGACTCAAGCTATCTGCACTATGAACATGCTGTCATTGGCACTGTCCTAACCACTCTTCATGCTGGAAGCGTCGTCCTGACTATCTTCCCCAACTTCAACGTCAGTCTGAGAGATCCCACTATCTCTCAAAGGTTGAAGGTCCAGATCCAGATCACTGGAGCTGAACAAGTCTCAGAAGCACTCTCTGCTACCCTCCATCATCAGATCATCTATAGGCTTCAAGATCATGCCATTGATCTTGCTTTACCCTCTTGCAAAGACGGAGCCCTCTTCGTTTTAGCCAACAACCAAGAGGATACACCTTCCATAGTCCAGATCCCACGAAATATTTCTCAGCAAGAACTACAAAAGCTGGTACCAATGCAGTGGGTTACCAACTATGAGAAATTACACATGAACCAGAAGCCTATGAAACTGACGGAAGCCACTTTCAGGAGGTCAACAGATGGTACTGTAAAAACCATCTTTAAAGCTCCCGAGGACACTTCAAGTTCCAGTTCCTTTATTTTCCAGTCACTAATGATCTCACCTGTCACCAAAGAAAAAAAGATACCTCTAGCAGGAGTTTTCCCTGATGGAAAACCCCTCTTCACTGACAAGGTGAACGGGCACTTTATCTGGGACGCCAACCCAGATCTGTGT
>Ga0209489_104191_pt1 | contig 26822 bp, 21 predicted proteins | sample SiratrowhiteBW_FD_187527 | JGI IMG/M metagenome (GOLD analysis project Ga0209489, IMG submission 187527) | Root nodule microbial communities of legume samples collected from California, USA - Siratro white BW (SPAdes) (version 2) | ecosystem: Host-associated > Plants > Roots > Nodule | place... | reverse complement strand
AAAAATATAAAAAAATATATATATATATATATATATATATATATATATATATATATATGAATACATGAAATCAGAAAGCACTTGGTAAGTATAAACCACAATAGGTACCTCCGACACTCTCATCAGAAGGAATTTGATCATTACAGTCGCGGTTTCTCACAATGGAAACGCAAACAATGAATGTAAAGCGAAAACCTTAAAAAGACAACCAATAGTAACTGACTCCATTAAGTTTAATTTCCATGAGATCTCTTATGAAACCACATTATGGAGTTAATGAGATCCAAATTAAGAACCTAATCGCACTCGTCAATTCAGCATTGGCATGATTTTTCAACGCTCTGGAAGAACAAAGGAAATACTTGCTGCTGCCAGCAGTTCTCTTTCCCGACAACAGATTTGGTTGTCGTTTTTCAAATACTTACGGTTTGTATAAACCGTAAAGTTAAATTTTTTCTGCGGTTTGTATGGACTATAAAACTTACGGTTTATACAATCCGTAAAGTTTTTTCAAACAGCTGTATTATTACGGGTTATATAATCCGTAAGCTTTTACGTATTTCAAATTATTTATGGTTTATATAATCCGTAATAATTGAAATAGCTACAAATTGAACTTACGGACTATGAAGTCGTAAGTGTACGACTCTTACGGTTTCTCCAATCCGTAAAAAACATAAAAATCGAATAACAGATACTCGATGACGAAACTCGTTCACCCACCAACGACTGTGTCAACAGCTTCGATCCGCCCCTCCAACACCGATGTTGGATTCTGCCACCACTTTCCACCAACGATTATCCAATATTTAGAACTTCTTTGACAATCATATTTTGTAAAAGCAGGGTCAATTCCGTGATTTACTCATGTCTAAATTTAGAATTTTAAAACCTTATGGAGGTGCAGGAAGAGCATATGGAGGTGCAAGAAGAAGCAGTCAAAGGAGTGAATGAGAAGACATGATGCATTAGGTTGTGGTGAAGGCGTTGGGCCTCGTTCAAAATTTGGGCCTTTCCGTTATTCAAACCCTTAGTATTTTCTTTTACACCCTTCCTTTAAAAAAGAAAAAGTTTGAGACTAATTATCTAGCAAGTTTGCTTTCAACACCTCACTTTCTCATTTCTATATTTCTTTTTTTCTTAGGTTTGGGTCCATTTGGTCTCTTTTTATTTTTCTTATATTTCAAATATAATTCCTTTTTCTAAAAGAAAAAGGTATTAAAATAAATAAAAAATGATATTTTTTTAAATAATAATAATAATAATAAATAAATAAATAGATAATGATATTTTCTTTTTTTAAATAATAATAATAAATAAATAAATAAATAAATAATTCAATTAAATCTCCAAATGGTCGCATGCGTCAGGTGAGGTTTTCTTTTCACAAAATAAATTTTGGATTAAATTCCTAAATGAACGTACACGTCATACATGGATTTAATATGAAATGTTTTAATTTCGTTTGGATTATCAAAAGACCGTACGCATCTACCGATATCCAAAATGAAGTTTAATTTTTAAAAAGAAACTAATAAAAAAAATAATAATAATTTCAAAAAAAAAATTTCCAATGACCATATTTTCGTTTAAAACTACGTAAGCTCTGATTTTCTATCACGGATAGAAATACATAGAAGCAGAGTCAATCCTTGTCGGGTCCTTTAATTTAAAAATTATTATTTTATTCTTATTTGTCTTTTATTTTTATTTTTGGGAAAAAGAAACATTTAATAATCCGCATTTGATTTTTCGCTTATTCAATTAAAGGTACTATCTCAGGACAGACGTTGTGGGGTGCTAATACCTTCCCCACTGGTAACCGACTCCCAAGCTCATCTCTGGTTTGGATACCATTTTTTTTTTTGGTTTTCCATAATAAAATATGGTGGCGACTCTATCTCTTTCTTTTCACACCATGTTTTTCCAATTTTTTTTTTTTGGATCGTCGTCCGCCGTCGTTGACGAGGTTGGGACAGATGGCGAATTCATTGGGGAAGACTTTGAGAGTCAGGCCATTTTGATTGAATTAGTGAAAATAAATGTGGTTTTATGAATGTTTATATTTCCCTTTCTTTATATTTTGTTTGCTTTTATTGCTCTTAATTGCTTTTATATCTTGTTTTTACTATTTTTATAATTATAGTTGGAATATTGAACTCTAGGGTAGACGACATGTTATATCTGCTATATCTATCATATACCTACCTGAGACTTTTCTGGTTGTTTTGCAGGTGGAGTGTTGGGTACATATTTTCTCCCTTCACACACACTTTTCATGCATGTATCATGAGCGGGGTCCTAAAACCCCAAGTCTGAAAAAGTTTAGAAATAGAGGGACTCAGTGATATTGGACGGGATGTACTTCCTACTCCGGTTTTCATGAGAATCCCGATCAGAGTTTGTTCTCTTTATTCCCTTGTTCATAAGTAAGTTGTTTACTGACTGCTTTGAATAAAGCAGTAAATGAGGGTCATAAGTCTGGTGACCTTTATACCTTTAGGGACTAGGGAGCTAACCCTTGTGAGTGTGCATGTAAAGAACCTAGAACCCTAGGTGTCGTAATGCCAAATTTTTTTAGGGGCACCAAGGGAGACTTTCGAGATCCTCTTCTCCTAACCATTTTGCATATTAATTGATATATCATATTTGCATACACAGATCATGAAATAAGTACCTTTTTAGGTACAAACATGCATGGTCTTTTTATTTAGTTTTAGTCATGTCATATTATCAAACATTGCACATAAGCATACATTTACATCTCATCTTTATTCTTGCATTCATGGTATCATGTAATTATCATGCCATTTTATACCATACACAACCTGCATATGTACATTGGCTTGTTTTTACATGCATTCCATATCCTAGCATCCACAGTATATCCTGCAAGCATTCCATGTCCAAACATGCATTCCATATCTAAGCATGCATTTAATATCAAGACATATATTTCATATCCAGACATGCATTACATACCCAAATCCATATCATATACATCATATATTAAACATGTACCATAACTTTTTATTTGCATTATACATCTCAGCATACATCATACATCTTGACTTGCATTGTACATCTTAGACATGCATTAGACATTTAGACTTAACATGTTTCCTACATCTTCTCATGTACATTGCATTTAGATAGGTAACTTACATCTTAACATCCATTGTACATATCGACATGCATTTACATCTTCATTCATACATTCGTAATAACACATCATTTGGCATCAATGTTCATCTATAAACTAGAACATACATGTATGAATTTGGTTTTGCACACATTCATTCTATTCCATTTTTAGGACAAAAATTATAAAGTTGTGTGTTCCTAAATTAATATGAAGTTGAATTGAGGAAAAATCCTTTTCAAAAAAGAATTCTAGAGAAAAAAAAGGTTTTCGAAAAAATATATATATTCTGATACATGACTCAAATTATTTTCCTAATTCATACTTTGGTTAATTGTCAATGATAACGTATCATGCGCACACAACTTTAGAGTTTTTGATTTAGTTTCCCATTTGCATTTCATAGCATGCATCTCATTTAATTCCTTCATTTTTTAATTGAAAAGAAAAAGGAAAATAAAAATAACCATATTTCTGTGACATCTTTATGGGACCCGTTCGAATCTTAAAAAATGGAAGATTGGAGAGAAGCACAAGAAACAATGAAGGCTGATATTTAGATACTGAAGGTTGATATTGATTTAATCAAGGATAAAGTAAATCAAATTCTTGAAGCTTTGGAAACCTTAAAAAGCATAAGAGAAAATCCTACAACTAGAGGTGGTGAAGAGACTTTTTCCCCCGTTGAGATTATGAACAAGCAAGAACCATTCCATATTAATACTCACGCTCAGAGAGAGAATGTGATTGAACCAGATACTTACACTAGTTTTCAAATGACTGCTCAGCCAAAAATCTTGAAAGTGCTGGTAATGGAGAATCTCAGGGGAAAAGCATGACTCATAATATGAATGTAGAACCTATGGATGATGATGAGACCATAATCAAAATGGAAATATTGGAAGAAAGAATTACTGCCATAGAAGGTGGAGAACAATTGTGGTTTAGAGATGTTGCAGATTTGTGCTTAGTGCCATATGTAAAAATTCCTCCCAAATTCAATGCTCCTGAATTTGAAAAATACCAAGGCACCACTTGTCCTAAGAGCCATATAACAATGTATTGCATAAAGATGGCAAGTCATATACACGATGAAAAATTATTAATACATTTCTTCCAGGATAGCTTGGGTGGTATAGCTTTGAATTGGTACATGCACCTTGAACCTACCCACATTTGACAGCCCAAGTAGAACCACCTTTGCATGATAAAGAGATGGTTCCAATGTTTATTGACACGTTAAAGTCTCCCTTCTACGAGCACATGCTAGGCAGTGTCTCTTCTAATTTTTCTGACATAGTGATCATCGGGGAAAAGATCAAGTTTGGATTGAAAAGCGGGAAAATTGCACATGGCCTGTCCGCTGTTGCACATCCCAAAATAGCTGATCATGCAGGAAAAAGGGGCGAAGTTCAAGTGACATATAACATTTCTCTTATGATAGTCGTGCATCACCTGTTCTAGAAAATTCATGTCAACAAAATCAAAAGGTGGAGATGAAATCCAAACAAGACCAAATAAATTCAACATCGATCAAAGGTTCCAATTGGAAGAAGAAAGTTGTTGAATTCACTCCCATTCCAATGACTTATACAGAGCTCATGCCACAACTTCTCAATGAGGGACTAGTTTCGATCTGTCATCTGAATCCGTTACAAACACCGAACCTTAAAAACTATGATCCTAACACTAAATGTGATTATCACAACGAGGTGTTTGGACATTCTACAGAAAGGTGTTTGGCATTTAAACGCAAAGTGCAATCGCTACTAGATGCAGGTTGTTTGAGTTTCATGGAAGAGATGCCTAATGTTGAAAACAACCTCCTTTCGAGATAGGTCTCAACCAATGCCAAGTCAAGAAGGAAAAGAAGCTTCTACCACTAAGAGGAGTTAGGGGGTGCCTGTACAGACTTGTTGATTTTCATAGCTATGAATTTGCATCAGTATTGTATTTTGGCAACGATCAATTTCATTACCAAGCAAGATCTGATTTTGTAAAGCTTACAATATCAATCAATGTCATGCGGTTGTTCATAAATTCGTGCTTGTTGCTATTCTAGTGGGTCTTAGAGGATGTCAAATAATATTAAAAAAATGTTTTATTTAAAATAAAAAAGTTGAGAATAACTGAAAAATGAATCAAGCATCTTATTATGAATCATTTGTTCACGAATTATTGAATTCATAAAAAATATTAAAAAAAGGATATTGTAATTTCCTAAAACGTGACATTTTAAATATGGAATTAAATTAACTTTTGTCAATTGAAACATTTTACATGCATGCGGCTTGAAAATTTTGTAGCATTTATTCTTTCCTTCATTTATCCCAAAACGAAAGGATTTGTCTCAGTTCTTGCCATCATTACATGAAAGAGTAAAACAAGAACCTCATAATGTGGCAATCAAAGTCTCTCAGTTGATGTCGCAACCGGGATCGTGACGGGGACGACGATCTGAAAGGAAATAAAAATACTTTTGAAAAATAGAAAAATGGAGTCGCCACCATAGTTTATTATGAAAAACTATGGAAAAACCAAAAAACAAGGATAAGACTAATTTATCAAAACCGAATCTAGGTTCGGGAGTCGGTTACGTGTAGGAAAGGTATTAGCACCGCCACAACGCCCGTCCTAAGACCGGTACCATTAATTAAACAAGTGAAATGAGTGTGTTTTTTTCGAAATATTTATTTTTCCCAAAAGAAGAAAAAATATATCTTCTTTTAGGAAACCCGACAAGGGTTTGACCTTGCTTTTTGGTGACTTTGATTCTCGATTAAAGTGAAGAATGATGAAGGAAGATCTTTTTTAGTGAAGGTGTTGCAACTTCTTTTTGGCTGTGTGTGAGTGTGGAACCGAAAATGTGCAGGTGTGAGGTGCTACATGAGTAGTGTTGCAGCTTTTGTTGGGGCATGGTTGCTGCAGAGTCGGTTATATGTGAGAGGGATATATTTTTTGTCTTTTGTGAGTGAGGGGATAAGGGGACACCACAACTTTATTTTTGGACCATTAAAATGTAAGGAAACATTGCTTATTTGATGTTTGAAAAGATAATGGAGAAGGAGGAAACGTTGGGAGGAGTGAGAGTATGATTGTAAAAGTGCCCAAAGAAAATGAGTGGGGTCCACTAGAGATTGTGTGAGTGAGAATGTGGTTGGAAAAGTTAAAAACAAAAAGTGGGACCCAAGATGAATTATGTGAGTAAGAGAGTTAATTTTATTTTTTTAAATTATTTATTATAAACCCTTTTTCTTCAGTGATAAAGTGAATGAAAATATTTTTATTTTTATTTTTTTTAAATGAGAAGGCTAAAAATCTAAATCATATTTTTTTATTATTTTAAAAAAAATGGAGTAGAAACAAAAAGTAAATTATATTTTTTTTTGTATTTTTTTGACAATTCAAATAAGCAGTAATGTTTAAATTAAAAGATGATTTTTTGATATTTTCAAAAATTAACCAAAGACATTTATTTTTCACCCGGACGAAATTGGGTGTTAACAATTGCTCCTCTTTACTTAAATTTTACTGGATAATTTGAAAATTAACATTTTTGCATTTAATAACATACTGAAATTGTTCCAAAATTCCATCCACTTTGCATGTCTTTTAACTTATACCGAGCTTTCAAATATTTAAGTGACTCATGGTCACTGTGAATAATAAATTCTTAGGACACAAGGTAGTATTCTCAAGTCTGAAGAGCTCGCACCAAAGCATAGAGTTCTTTATCATAGATGGGATAATTAAGAGTGGAACCATGTAATTTTTCACTAAAATATGCAACAGAGTGTTCACTCTGAAGTAACACAACACCTTTACCTACTCTTGATGCATCACACTCTAGCTCAAATGGTTTAGAGAAGTTGGGTAGAGCTAAAATGGATGCATTAGTGAGCAAGAACTTTATTCTTTGGAAAGAATTTTCTTATTTTTCGCCCCAATGAAATGTAACATCTTTCTTCACCAGCTCATTGAGAGGTGAAGCTAGACTAGAGAAGTTAAGCATGAATCTTCAATAAAAACTGGCTAATCCATATGAACCCCATTTTTATTAATAATGAAACCTAGAAAGACAACACTATCTACACAAAAGATGCATTTATCTATATTTGCAAAAAGTTAATTTTTCCTAAGAACTAATAAAACTTTCCTAAGATGATGCATGTGAGACTCTACACTAGTGTTAGATACAAGAATGTCATCAAAATAAACTACAGCAAAATTTCCTATACAATCCCTGAAGACATGATTCATGAGTCTCATGAAAGTGCTAGGTGCATTAGTGAGCCCAAAAGGCATCACCAACCATTCGTATAGTCCAAATTTGGTCTCGAAGCGGTTTTTCACTCATCACCCTCTTTGATTCTAATTTGGTGATATTCACATTTTAGATCGATTTTAGAAAACACGATGGACCCATGTAGCCCATCAAGCATATAATCAACTCTAGGGATCGGGTGCCTGTGTTTAATAGTTATGTTATTGACTGCATGACAGTCACAACACATTCTCCATTTACCATCCTTTTTTAGCACCAACAAAATTTGCACTGCGCACAAGCTAAGACTCTTTTGAACCCAACCCCTGTCTAACAATTCTTGAACCTAAGATTTTATCTCCTTGGTTTCCTCTGGATTCGTTCTATATGTCGGTTTGTTGGGTAGACTAGCACCTGAAACGAAATGGATTTGATGCTCTATTCCCTAAAAGGGTGGCAATCCCGTAGGACCATCATTGGGAAATACATCATCAAGCTCTTTCAAAAGTTTTTCAATTTGTGGAGATAGACCCTTAGATTCAGATTCATTAGATGGTGCACATGTGGGTATTCCTTTACACAACAAGAGGTATGGAGGTTGCTCAGTAAGGAGGCAATGTTTTAAAGAATTTTTAGCCAAGAAAGCCTCCTTTTGAGTGACCTTGTGGGAAGGAACGCCTAGCTCCCACACCTCAGACTCATCTTTAAGACTTAGGTTTTGAGATTTGGACTTTTTTTTCACTATCTGATTTGTTTTTCATTTGGACTTGATCCTCCAACACATGAGTAGGAGTCAAAGGATGAAGTACAAACTTTTTATGTTTATGAGTGAAGGTAATTTCGTTGGTAAGACCATCATGAATAGCTTTTTTTTTATCAAATTGTCATGGTCTTCCCAATAAAACATGACAAGCTTCCATATAAACCACATCACATAAAACTTCATCAACATAGTTGCCTATACAATGCTTGACCGTCACTTGATTCTTAACATTAATATCCCCCCATCATTAATCCAATGCAATTTGTAAGGTTTAGGGTGGGGTAGCATCTCAAGATTTAATTTATCAACCATCCTAGCACTACAACAAATTACTACACGACCCGTTGTCAATGATGAGAGAATATACATTCTCAGAAATTTTGAATCTTGTGTGGAAGATGTTCTTTCTTTGTGACTCAGGATGTGGGCTAGGTTGGTTGTTGATGGTTCTTCTGATCATCAATAATTCTACCTCATGAGCATAAGCATCCTCACTTCCCTCACAGTCAGATTCCTCACTAGTGCTCTCAGTATTTTTCTCTTCCTCACTGCTATACAGATCTCGGCCTCTCAACAAAATAGTCCTCATAGAAGGACACTGGGATTTCACATGACCCTGACCCAAGCATTTGAAGCATTTGATATCACTAGATCGGTTTGAGGATGTAGGCTCGTCTTTTCTTTTTCCACTTTATTGTACTATGACCTTGGTAGGAGTCTCTCTTGGTTTTTCTCTCATGAATTTTCCCTCCCTCTTAGATTCTAACTTGGAATAGGAGCTAGGGTAGGAACTTTGACTTGGTCCTTTTCTCAAAATTTGCTATTCAACTTTTATACAGATTTGAACCAAGTTATGAAAATCTCTATAAGGGAGAAGTTCCACTCTATCTCTTATTTCAAGACTCAATCCACTCAGAAATCTAGCCATAGTCACACTCTCATCTTCCCTGATCCCAACTCTCATCATATAAAGCTCTATTTTCTATCTATACTCATATTTTTCTGATTAAGTCTATGGAGTTTATCCATGAGTTCTCTAGGATAGTAAGAGGGTATGTGTCTTCTACTAAGGGCACTTTTAAGATCATTCCAATATGCTATAGCTATCTCATGGTGAAGACTTCTATCTCTCACTAGGGTTGTCCACCAATGTAGGGCATGTCCTTGGAAGCTAAGGGTGGCTAAAAGGACTTTTCTCTCCTCACTCATATGGTAGCACTCAAACAATTGTTCAACCTTCATCTCCCTATCTAGAAAGGTATCAATATCATTACTTCCATGAAAATGAGGTAGATTTACCCTAACTTCCTTGGATTTTCTCTCTCTCTCTCTCTCTTATGGTGGTGGTAAGGGTCAGGCTGATAGTGTTCTGCCATTCTCAGACTATCTCTCTCTGATTTTTCTTCCTCACTATCAGATTGATATTGTTTTTAAGAACTAGTTTTAGATTTAGACTTGTGATCCTTCTTCCTTAAGGTCTTCATTTCCTCCTCCATAATAGTGTTTATTTTTAAAGAACGAAGTTCATTCAAAATTTTTCTCAAGTCTGAAGTATTTTCACTAGACTTATTGCAACTATGGTGGTGAGAATGCCTAGACATCTTAAGCTTTATGAATTAGTGTTCTTAGGGTAAGACAAACAAGTCTTGAACATCAGGGGGTCTCTTAGGAAAGTGAAGTGCGTCACTAGGACAACTTAAGTACCAAGACTTTCCTTGGCAAAGCCTGACCCAATGTACCTTCCTAGTCGTTCTTACGATGAATTAACTAAGTCACAAATGAAGGTGACTTAATTAAGCAAAAACTAGTCGGATTGAATTGAAAATGCAAAGGAAGTAGAGAAAGATTAAAGACAAAACTTAGAAATTTAAAGCTAGGCAGTTCCTAATGGTGAAGTTATTTGGCACCAAGGACCTTAGAAACACTTCATCGTCTAAGGCGTATATACTAATCCACTAATGAAATAGAGTTTTGCAATTACAACTCAAATGAATACAATGAAAGTTTGTTGAAAATTTGAAGTCCCTAAACTATACACGTGGAAATACCTCTCCAAGTGTATCACTCCACTCCTTACTTTGGCCTCTCAAAAAATTTTCATCATCAAAGTCTTGTTTCCCCTTTGTGAATGCCTCTCCAATTCGTTTTCAAATCACTTCTTGGAGGATTAAGCTCAACTCAACTCCAAAAGTTCCTCATCAATGTATCATCCACCAAGAGGTCAAGAATTAAAACGAATAAAGCACAATTTGGGAAAAAGCACTACTCAGAGATTATAAAATGACAAACTCAAAGATTTGCTTAATGAAAATGACAAGCTAAAATTAAGGCACAACAATGGAGGCAAGCACGCAAAATTATTTGCTTAAGATTGGTTCTAGAGTAGATTAAAAACAAAAATAAAACTATAATTTCACTTATGGCAGCAGCAGGTGTTTGATTTATGAAGATCAATGTATTCCACCTTTTCTCATGAAATTTTAACCACAAACTCTCAACAGTGTAAGGAATGTCCACACCAAATTTCTGAAAGTATGCCCAATAATTCGCTTTGGATAAATTTAGCACAATATGCAATTTACCATACAGTGTGGCAGTTCTCAAGTTATACAATAGTCTCTGGCAGTAATGATTACAAAATTCATCACGGTCACAATACATGGAATTAATTCACCAAATTTTAACCATACATGCCTAACATGTCAAGCTATCATCACTCCAATTTTGAGGTCCAAACAGTCACTGGTTCAAATGCAGCAAATCAAACACAGAGGCACAATTACACTTCTGTTAGAAATTTGAACATCAATAGCATTCAAATTTTACAAATTCATAACTTTTGTTGTATTTGGAAATTGAATGCGTAACATTCCTGTGCTAATAAATCATCCAAGTCACTGATCAATTATGCAAACAGCTTCAGAACAAGATCAAGAAACCTATGGATTTCAATGGCTTTTAGAACAAACTTCAAGACATATGAAAGTAATATGACTTAAAGAAACTCACCAATGATCTAATAGTGAATTAAGGAACTCAATATTGCAAAGGAAAAAGCACTCAAAGGCACACATCTTTAGCACATTTCAACTAACACATTTAGCTCAACATTTCTTTCATAAGCATTTGAACAAACACCTAATCTACAAGTATAAACCTAAGGAATTTATGACAAATTGGAACTATACATGACTTTGACATATACTATGGATCATAAAATTGAAAGCTAAGACACAAAACAACAATTTTCACCGATTAAAATCAAAGAAAGACTTAAGAAGATTCAAAACAACTTGCGGCACACACAGAAACACCTAAACAATGGATTTTCAGATGGTTCAAAAGGACTAAAGCAATTTGAACCATTTAAAATCAACTACAACACTTTCAATCGGTATAAACCATCAAGACATGCAAGAAACAATGCAAAACAACACGGTACAGCTGAATCAAAATGAACATGATCAAGAACTTATCTCTTGAAGATCAAGAACTTATCTCTTGAAGGCCTATGTTTTTTATACCAAATGATGGAAGACTCCTTTGGTGTGTGAAGCCTCTTAGGAAACTCTACAAGAATTGTAACGGAATGAGAAGCTTGCACCCAGTGATGGAAGAGTCTCCTTGGAGTGGAAGCAATTGGAGAACGTGCAGATGTAAGTGGAAGAAGAAGTTACGTTAGCTTCTTGAGAAGAAACGGTGGAGTGATGGATGAAGGATGTATAGAAGGAGGTGAGGCCAACCTTTTAGGATTCTTCAAGATCTTCTTGGAAAAGAAACTCAAAGATGAAACTTGATCAATAAGGTAAACACAAATTGGCAACAATTCATTATGGTAATCAAGCTTACAATACATGATCCCTAGGCTTCTATTTATAGAGTTCAAGTGGCTTCTCATGCAAGCTATCCAAAGGTAGTGTGTAAGCTAAGCCAAGGTAAAACCCTAGCTTGCATCACATGCTAGAGTTAAGATAACCTAGCGTGTGAAGCAAGCTTTACAAATCCTAAGCGCCTACCTTAACCCTCCAATGAGAAGGTGCCACATGGCATGCTCTACTAAGAGCTTCTAAACCCTAACCTAGGTGCCTTTTCAAACCCTAAGACACCTAGGGTTTATTTACAAGAATGAAATATCCTATACTAATTTTTACAATTTATCAAATGATCCTCAAAGCTCAGAATAGTCAGCATTTTGATCAAGTACTTCTGACTCTTCATTAGTTTCAAGGTGTTTGACCATGGCTATTGTGACTGGACCTTGTCTAGGCCTTCTTCCATCATTAAGCAAGGGAAGCATGATGTCCACTTAGCAAGTGCTCATTAGAGAACTTTTGAGTTAACTTTTAAATTTGAGTTTCAAATTCAAATTTGGCTTCACATTTTGGTCATCCACACACAATTACCTCTTGTCATTTCAACTTTGAATAAGTGAAGAAATTCTACTGAAATTGCAGTCCACTTAATCTTGAGTTCATTTATGTTAGTATCTCTTTGAGTGTGTCTAACTAAGAACATTGCTGGAAGTTGGCCTCTTCTAACCTTTTTCTTTGACGGATTCTACTTTATTCTAACACATCAAATCATCTTTCCAATGCTTTTTCTGTGCTTCAAGTTAAGTTTGTTCTGAGCTAATAAAAAAATCCTACTAGATTAATGAAAAACCATTTTGTCATATTCGGTTTTCAAAATTAAAATTAAGTTTTCTCAAATAATATAAGATCAACTTAGGTGGAATCTAAAGAAACTCAAACCAATTGATTTGATTAAAGATTTTATTTCTTTAGAAAATGAAAAAAAATATCTAGGTCTAGAAAAAAATAACAGAGAAACAAAGGAACAAATTCTCGAAAGATAAAAAATCATCTAATCATCTCGGAACCGTGAAAATCAACTATAAACCCTAATTTCTTAATCATCTTACTACTCTTCCTATTATTAACCATTCATTCACTATTCGGAACCCAAAACAATTGAAAACGAACATAGTGTTAAGAACTGTAAACAAAGAGAACATATAACCTAACTAAAATTTCAACAGTAAACAATAAAATGGAAACTGAATCAAGAAAACAAACTAAAAAATGAGAATGATTAAGCACAACGATGAGAGAATAATAACAAAGGAAGAATTAAAGAACTTGAATAGAAGAAGGAAGAGCACTGGCAGACAAAAAAATGGGTACTACGCAACCCTTGTTCTTATTTCTCTCAATCTTCAACTTTCCAGAAGTACACAAAAGGCATTCATGATGTGCCCACAATTTTATTCCAACTCTATTTAATATCTCCTTGCTTGACTTTTCAATTCCAATCCCCGAAAAGCAAAAGTAACAAAATTCTCATTTTTTTAAAAAATAAAACTAATGTAAGGAATGGTGTGTCTGTACTATGGAGTTTCCTTTTTTTCCAACCAAACTAAAACTACCTAATTGAACCACCAAACTAACTTATCAGCTAATTGTCCATGCGCCATGCATCATTCATTTTCCTAAATTGTCCCTTCATGTTTCAAAAAATGTCTAGCAAGTCTTGTCTTTAATTCTTCACCCAACCTGCATCTTCCTTCTGCAGTGCATTTTTTTCCAGCTCTTTTAGTTAAAATTTAACAACCCTAGAATTAGAAACCACTTAAAAATTTACTAAAACAGAACAATTAACCAAATTTAACTAAAATGTCTAAATTTTTTAAAAATGCAAATTATTTTATAAAACTAAAAATAACAACAAAATGAATGCTAAAAACATGCAATTAACCCAAAAAGAGGTGAATCAAATAAGTGTTATCATACTCCCATACTTAGACCTTTTGCAATTCCAAGCAAAAACAAGAAAAGAAAGCTAAAAGAAAATTTTTACAACACTACAGAGAACTCAGAAACAAAACAAAACAGTGAGTACACAACAGTTTCACTAATCACAATTTCCAATCTCTTAAGCTTCAAGAACCTGAGTCTCACTTCAAATTTAGGAAAATCTTCAAACTTAATTATGGAACAATAGTGTCAGTCTCCTCACAGTAAGTGTTTCACTCATTCTCTCAACTGTTTAGGTATAGTGGTTCAACTCAGCACTTCACAATAGTTGTTACCATAGGCTTGAAAAGCCTCTAAATTTCACTGCTCACTCCACATGCACTCAAGATCAAAGGAACTTCTTCTAAGGCTTGTAATGTAGCCAATGTTAGGGAGAGAAAATAGAACGGATGCAAAGCTTAAAACCTGGAAAAAATTAAAGAACCATGGGAAACTGGTTTTATAAGATTAAGTAGAAGATCATCTCAATTTAGCTCAAACCAAATTCCTTTGTATGATTTTCACTGTCTATATTTTTCTTTTCTTTTCAATTCAGACAACAATTTTTTTCTTATTTTTCATGTCTTTTACTTGACTTTATTTCTTTTTTTTTCAATCTATAATCACAAATACCAAACTGTTTTTCTCAGTACTATTTTTTTTCATATCAACATTTTTTTTTAAATTTCTCAATGAGCTTACAATAACACCCCCACACTTATCTTCTAAATCATTTCCCAAAACAATTCCATAACTCCTTCAAAATTTCCAGATCGAGTTATCTTGGTTTTCCAGGCTTTAAAACAATTTTTATTGAATGAAGAACTATAGTGAAAACAATTTATTTACAACTGAAAAAATTGAGAATCTAAAAATTTGAAATACTAGAATAAAAAAAATAAGACTAGAAAACAACAAATGAAAACTAAAACAACAAAGCTATTAAAGATAAAAGTTAGTAGAACAGAACAAAAAAAAAATCTACACAACTAGAGCATTAACCCAAAAACAACAAGCCAAAACAACAATCCTAAAAACAACTAACTAACTTGAAACAACAATGAAACAACAAAGGTTAAGAATCAAAACAACAACAAGAAATCATCAGAAAAAAAAAATCAATTTAGCAAAACCAAATTAGTAACACATTCTTAAGGAAACTATCACAACTAAGAATCAAAACAACAAAATAGAATCTCAATGCAGAATCTTAAAAAAAAACACAAAAAACAAGACTAGTCTTACAACAAACATGATTGGAAAATATCAAATGTAATTTAGGAAAACAACAGGTAGAAAAATATGCATAATTAAACCAAAAACCAGCTCTAACATCCTAAAATAAGATTGAAACTAAAAAACTAAAACAACAAATGACTTCAAAACATCAAATAGAAATAGAAATTGAAATCCTCGTACCCCAACGCTTAAGACAAACATTGTCCTCAATGTGATAATCAACAAAAAGAAAACAAAATTTGAGAAAAATAAGTCATTCAAAAGACTCTGTTGTAAAAAAAAATTAAAATCAAACTCTTATAAGCACTCCCTTTTATGTCTTCAAATTCTAAGTGATTCAAAATAACAACACCTATAAAAATAAAAAACAATAAAACTTGCACAAGTCTAAAATGTTACATTAGTAAACTCAAAATAGTTCAAAAATTTGACTCAAGGAAAAATACTAACTATAAAACAAAAATGGCATATGCAACTAAAATATGGAAAAGAAAGCAGAAAAAATTCAGATCGTAAAGAAAGAATCCAGTTAATGCTCAATCAGTTCCCCATCTTCCAATAAGGGTTCTAGCAATTGTATTTCTTCTGCTTTTGTTTCTTTTCTTCCTTCCTGAAATTTTGAGTCTATGCCCGTTAAACTTTGAAAGTTCTCTCAGAATTTAGTTCTTGTATCTCCACTGCTACATATGGAAAAGCTTGCACAATAGTGAATGGTCCATCCCATCTCGTCTTCAATTTTCTGGCAATTAACTTCATTCTTGAATTATACAACAATACCTTCTCTCCACTGTTAAATTCTTTTATTGAAATCCTCAAGTCAGTATACCTCCTCACTTTGTCCTTGTATATATCCTGGAATTTTCATAAGCCTCCATCAAATTATTGTAGTTGAAGTTTCCTCTGCTTTCCAGCTTCTTATAAATCCATATTACATCTCTTGACTGCTCAGTAGGTCGTATGTTCTATGTCCACGGGTAAGTGACATGGTTTTCCAAAAGCTACGCTAAAAGGTGACATCCCCAGTGGAGTTTCATATGTTGTTCTTTGAGTCAATAATGCTTCATCCAAATATTCACTCCAATTCTTTATGTTTGGTTGGATCAATTTAACTCCTAACTCTTGGCCTTCATCTTCCCTAACTCCTCCAAAACATCAACATGCTTCATAGTGGAGGATACTACACGAAACTGCATCAAATGTTTGTGGGGGTCCTCTCCAGGCAAGCCATGAAACTTCGGCAGCAGGTGAATCAATCCAGACTTCAACTTGTAACCAATTTCCCCCTCTTGTTGTTGTGGCAATTGGATGCATAGAGGCTAATATGCCATGTCTGGATTAGCCAATTCCTTCAAGGTTCCTTCTCTATTAGTTGCCATGATCACAGGTTCTATGATTTCTTTAGGTTCAGAAAATTCAGATTTTGTTTCTTGTAAGTTTGAACCAATTCCAAAGGAAGTTGTTTGAAGGATCAAATGGTTATCCTTCACTTCTCTATATGATCTTTTAAAGGTTCTCTCAATCTCAGGATCAAAAGGATAAAGTATGTTGATGCTGGCTTTTGTCATAAACCCCTAGGAGCCAAGCCAATTCAGTGCAACAGAGAGCAACAGAAAAAAAAAAAATAAACAAGAAAACAAAGAGCAAAATTCAGTTAATCAATTCAATGGTATAAGTTTCTCCGACAACGACGCCAATTTGATCAACCATTTTGTCGCATCCAGTTTTCAAAATTAAAACTAAGTTTTCCTAATGTAATAAAAGATAAACCTAGGTCAAATCCAAGAAACTCAAATCCATTGATTTCATTAAAGATTTTATTTCTTTGTCAAATTATACTCAATAAAGTGGTTTTAAAATTAAGAACTACAATTAAAGTTGGACTAATAAAATTAGAAAAAAATTACCTATATCCTAAACAAAATTAAAACTGAATATTAAAAAAAATAACAAAACTATATCAAACATCAAAGTTTAACTTCTAAAAGCTGTAATATCAATTGAAAACAAGAATGAAATCTAAAATGGACATAAAACAATTAAGAAAATCAACTAAATAGTTCCATATCAAATCTATTTTACCAAAGAATAAAACCCCCAATCAATCATACAATGCAAAATCGATTAATATAAACTGAAATGAAATAGAACTCAATTATACTACTGGAAAACTAACTAAAAATCTAAAACTAATAGAAAAATATACGATCATCACTAAACATCAAAATGAAAGAAGATAACTAGGATCAGAAAAAAAAAATAATAGAGAAAGGAACAAAATGTTGAAATACCAAGAATCATCTAATCATCTCGGAACTACGAAAATCAACTATAAACCCTAATTTCTTAATCATCTTACTACTCTTCCTATTATTAACCATTCATTCACTATCCGAAACCCAAAACAATTAGAATGAACATAGTGTTAAGAAACGTAAATAAAGAAAACATATAACCTAACTAAAATTTCAACAGTAAACAATAAAATGGAAATTGCATCAAGGAAATAAACCCAGAAATGAGAATAATCAAGCACACCGATGAGAGAATAATAACAAGAGAAGAATTAAAGAACTTGAATAAAAGAAGGAACAATACTGGGAGATGAAAAAATGGATACTACACAACCCTTGCTCTTATTTTTCTCACTCTTCAACTTTCTACAAGAACACAAAAAGAACGGGTGATGTACCTAAAATTTTATTCCAACCCTGTTTAATATCTCCTTGCTATCTGACTTTTCAATTCCAATGATGTGTCCTAGAGTTTTTACTTTTTATTTTTTTTATTTTTTTTTACTTTTTAACTAAACTAAAACTACCTAATTGAACCAACAAACTAACTAATCAACTAACTATGCATGTGTCATGCATCCTTCATTCTTTAAATTGCCTTTTCATGTTCCAAAAAAATGTTTAACAAGTCCTGTCTTTAATTCTTCATCCGACCTTCAACTTTCTTATGCATTTTAATTTTTTTTTAACTCTTTTAGTTTCTCTTAAAATTTAACAACGTAAGAATTAGAAATCAGTTCAAAATTTACTAAAGTAGAAAAATTAATTAAATTTTTTAAAAATATAAATTATTTATTTAAAACTAAAAACAAAAATAAAATGAATGTTACAAATATGCAATTAATCAAAAAAAAAAATCAAACAAGTCGTATCAATTAATTTGAAAAAATTATACTTAAATTACGGTAATCAGTATTATCCTAACTTTATTTATTTATATCGATACCATCCATTTTTCAAAGAATATATTGAATAAAAAATAAAGTAATGAATGATTTTTCAGAATTAATTACTACTAAAATATAAATTTTGTGAGATTATTGATACGTTAACATCAACTTCAAATTATTAATGCGACGTTCGTGTTTGAATTGACATGTATAAGATTATCGGGAGGACTGATGAATCTTCGTGAACATCAAGTCAGTGATGGATGGAGGCCACTGGGATCTCCTCGGCTTCCGAGAAGCTGTCAAAGCTGATGGGCAGCAGCCACTAACGGCGCAAGGAAAATTCCAACTCAAGAAAAACGTCATCTATTACGGTTTTCGTGCATTGATAATAAAAAATAGTAATTATACTTTGACCTCAGTGAGAGGATTATTATGATCGAATTGTGAATGTAATTTCAACATTATTTCATCTAGAGCCTAGCAAAAACAAATTATTACTTCTAATATGAGTAGAACAATGAATTACACTATCGAATAAAAATCTATTTTTATCTATATACATAATATATATATATATAACTATAAATATAACTATATATATATATATATATAGTTATATATATATATATATAATTTTCAAATAACAATACAAGCAAACCTGCAAAACTTGTCATTTTAAAAAGGTAGATTGCAGATCTGAATTCAAGCTTCGACCAATATATAAACTATTAAAATAAGCGAACTTACAGGGAGTTAATTATAATTATCAAATAAAAACACAAGCAAACCTGCAAAGCTTGTCATTTTAAATAGGTAGATTGCAGATCTGGATTCAAGCTTCCGCCGTTGTAAAAACTATTAAAATAAGCGAACTGAAAAGGAAGTTAATTATAATTTTCCATAAAAGTGGATAGCTTGTGTAGCATAGACCAAAATCCGAAGGTTGTTAGTGTAACTTAGCACGCGCATCCTCTCACAACCACCACCTTTTCGTTCTCGATCTACAAATATTTAAATACTTAGTTCTTGGTTATTCTTCGGTACTAGAAATTATTCGGCACTCAATAACCACACACTTTGCAATTCCTATCATATGGCTGCTGACGCTGATGGCCCTGCCATTCCTCTTCTTACGCCCTACAAAATGGGTAAATTTAATCTGTCCCATAGGTATTCACACGCATCATGGTTCAAGATTGCTTTTAAATTCACATTATATGTATTTTCTAATTTAAAAGTTGGGTTATTTTTCTTTGTAAATTCAGAGTTGTTTTGGCACCGCTGACGAGACAGAGATCATACAATAATCTTCCTCAGCCTCATGCAATATTGTATTACTCTCAGAGAACTTCTCCAGGAGGACTTTTGATAAGTGAAGCTACTGGTGTTTCTGACACTGCCCAAGGGTAATTTCTTTTTCAGTTACCTTTAATTGATGAAGGAAAAACAAGACAAATTTTCTTACTTTTTATTGTCTATATGAAGATTGATACACACACCAGGTATATGGACAAAAGAGCAAATTGAAGCATGGAAACCAATTGTGAAGGCAGTTCATGCCAAAGGTGGTATATTCTTTTGTCAGATTTGGCATGTTGGAAGGGTCTCAAGTACAGGTATTTTCTCACATGTTCATTCCTCAGTAAATGCAAATGGTCAATTCTGTTTTCATTCAGGCAAAATTACTGTTAAATTGGTGTAAAATTAGTAATAAATTAATGTCATATATATCGGAAGGGCAACTAGTTACTCTAGTGTGATTTAGAGTGAGTGTACAATTGAACACAATGTTACATGCTCAATTTATGGTTGCAACAGTTTTTCAGCCAAATGGGCAAGCTCCAATATCTTCTACTGACAAGCCGCTGAAACAACAAATGGGAAGCAAAAGCGTTGAGGAAACACAATTCACAACACCAAGGAGGCTAAGGACAGATGAAATTCCTCATATTGTCAATGATTTCCGACTCGCTGCAAGGAATGCTATTGAAGCTGGTAACTTAACAAAGTTTCCCACACATATGCTAATGTTCAAATTTTCGATAACGTGAGTATCTAAACATCGGTACAAATCCCATGTGTAGGCTTTGATGGGGTTGAGATCCACGGTGCTCATGGCTACCTACTTGAGCAATTCATGAAAGATACAGTGAATGATCGAAGTGATGAATATGGTGGATCCCTTGAGAACCGATGTCGATTCGTTTTGGAAGTAGTTGAGGCTGTCGTAAAAGAGATAGGAGCCGCACGAGTTGGGATAAGGCTATCGCCTTTTACACAACATGCAGAGTGTGAAGATTCAGACCCTAGAGCGTTAGGTGTATACATGGCTAGTGCCCTCAGTAAATATAATATTCTTTATTGTCACATGGTGGAGCCGAGAATGAAGACTGCTCTTGAAGTAGTTGAGTGCCCTCACAGCCTTATTCCAATGAGAAAGGCCTTCAATGGGACTTTTATTGTTGCAGGAGGTTATAGCAGAGAAGATGGCATCAATGCCGTGGCTGAAAACAGGACAGATCTTGTTGCTTATGGTCGGTTGTTCTTGGCTAATCCGGACTTGCCAACAAGATTTGGGCTAGATGCCCCTCTCAACAAATACAACCGTAAGAAATTCTACTCTCATGACCCGGTTATTGGTTACACCGACTATCCATTTCTTGAATGAAACCAATAAGTATCCACACCGGGAAACCATCATTCCTTTATAAAGCGTGCTTTTACCAGTTTTTTTCTTATTGAATGTCTCGCATTTGTGTTAGCACATTCTCTCTCCGAGTAACTTTTATATTATATTTTACAAAAATGTAGGCTGGACCAGTGTAAAAAAAATATTATTTGACAACTTTAGACCCGTGACAAGAAGAAGAGTTATTAAAGAAAAAGAATACTTTAATAATCGTGGATTCATTACAATTCTATTTCAATCGTGACGTGTAACATTTGATCACGTGACCCGAGGGTGAAATTTGGGTCATCAAATAAAATATTTGAATTTTACAATTTTATTTTGTGGTGGTTCATGAGTAACAGAAGAAAAATGTGTCGCAAATTTGAATCTCAAATTCTAATTCCAATCATTCTTATTTTCACTCACTTCAATTATCTTCGTGATACGAATTCGAATCAAGAATTGAGGCAAAGTGAACATCAAAGAGAGAGAGAATTATCTCGTATGTGAAAGAAAAAAAATTTAATATCTAAAATTGGTCATCACGAATGCATGTGATTTTACTTTTTAAAACATCAATTAAAGTGACCGTTTATTAAAGGAGGTGATGGAGGAGGACTCAGGTAAGGTCCAATCACCAGAGCCATGTTCAGACACCTTGAAGCAAATAAAGAGTTAGAGGCACCTGTGCAAATTAATATGCTGACTATTTTGAACTTTGAGAATTCTTGTAAAAATTGTAAAAAGTAGAATAGGAAAATTTAGATGTTTGTAAATAACCCTAGGTGCCTTAAGATTTATAAAAGACACCTAGGTTAGGTTTTTAGATGCATAGGATTTTATACATGTGGCGCCTATCAAATGACGTCTAGTCTAGGAAAGAGTAGCTTGCTCCACACGCTAGGCTACCCTAACCCTAATGTGTGGCACAAGTTAGGGTTCCCAACCCTAGCTTCTCCCATATGCCACTTAGGTAGCTTGCAAGGCAAGTTATGGTTTCTAACCCTAGCTTCTTGTATACGCTACCTTAGCTTGCTAGGGAAGCTACTAGCCTTTTCTTCTTCTATAAATAAGAGGTTTAGGAACCTTCATTGTAGACTTGATTTTGAGTAATGATATGCTGCCAAATTTTCAGCACATTGCCTCAAGTTTCACATTGAGTTTCTTCTCTTAGAAGCTAGGAGCTATTTCTCTTGAAGGTTGGCCCAACCTCCTTCAAGGCTTTCACCATCTACTTTACCATAAACCACCTTGCACGCTTCCTTCCTTGCACTTTCATGGCTTCCGCATCATGAGGAGTTCATCCACTTCTTCTAATCCTGCATTAAGGCTTCAACATGCTCAACTTCCATTGAAGCTTGCGCAAGAAGCTAAAGCACCTAGGAGCTCCTCCATCATTTGGTATCTAGAGCTAAGTTCTTGATCCTTTTACTTTGTTTTAGCTTGTCCGTGTTGTATACCACTATTTTTTACATGTCTTGATTGTTTTGTACCGATTAATTATTGTGTTCTTGAGTTTAAACGGTTCAAATAGCATTAATCTTCTTGAACCTTCCAAAAATACATTGTTTAGGTGTTTTTGTGTGTGTCGTAAGCTATCTTTGTGTTGTTTGAGTTTTTGTTGATTTTAATCGGTTCAAAGTGTTTGGTTGTGTCCTAGCTTTTGTTTTTATGATCCATAGTATATGTCAAAGTCATGTGTGATTTCATATTGTCATAAACTCCTTAGGTTAATACTTGTAGAGTAGGTTTGTGCAAATTGTGTATGCTGAAATTTGTGAACAGAATGTGTTTGCTGTTTTGTGTCATAATGTGTTTTGTGTTCCTTTTAAGTTTTCAATCTTGAGTTCTTTTAATTCACTATTAGATCATTAGTGAGTTTCCTTGAGTCATATAAATCCTATATGTCTTATAATTTGTTCTAAATTTCGTTGGAATCCATAGGTTTCATTTTCCTACACTGTTATTTGTTGATTAAGGTCACTAGACTTTGCAAATTTACTGGAAACAGAGTATTGTGTATTTGTAATTGAAAATTTGTGTGAAACTACTTTGAGATGTATAAAAGATATTGTGAAAATGCATTTCTAATTCGATTTGTAGAAATAATGATAAATTGTAAAAGTTGAATGCTCACTGTCGATTAAGTTACTGAAGACAGTGTAAGGACGCCTCTGTTTTTGATTTACTGGGAACATCTCCGTGACCTTTTGGATCTCAAAATTTGTATGACTTGTGCGTGATGTGTTGGGAACATATGATAAAAATTTCATGACCTAATTCCAAGAATTCGGACCGTGATAAATTTTACAAACACTGCTGCCAGAAGATTACTGAAACTGGAAAAACTGTATTACTGAACGGAAAAAAGCTCTCTGTTATTCTGAAGGCAGTATTGGTCCTAAATTTCTAAAATATGGCTTCGGTAACGGGCCTAATTTCCGACACTTGGCAAGTCGTGGGGCCCAGAACGGAACCGACGAGCGAGTTTCTTAGACGAAGTTATACTTGTGTCGGCGAGCAGAAAAAGAAAAGGCACTGAAAAAGAGATGCCAAAAAAGAGGTGCAACATGAGGACTTCCCAAGAGGTCACCCATCCTAGTACTACTCTCACCCAAGCACGCTTAACTATGGAGTTCTGATGGGATCAGGTGCATTAGTGTTGGTATGATCGCACCTCTCAAGTGTGGCGTGATTAGTGCATATATGGCTTCGGTAACGGGCCTAATTTCCGACACTTGGCAATTCGTGGGGCCCTGAACGGAACAGAGGAGCGAGTTTCTTAAACGAAGTTATACTTTTGTCGGCGAGCAGAAAAAGAAAAAAGCATTAAAAAAGAGATGCCAGAAAAGATATATGTACATGGAAATCTATCTTAGAATTCTAACACATCGATATCTAACAGATACATATCTAACACATAGATATTTGTCTGTTAGATATCTATGTGTTAGATATTAATCTGTTAGATATCTATGTATAAATATCTATGTGTTAGATATCTATCTGTTAGATATCTATGTATAAATATCTGTCTATTAGATATCTAGCTGTTAGATATCTATCTGTTAGATATCTATGTATAGATATCTATGTGTTAGATATCTATGTATAGATATCAATCTGTTAGATATCTAAGTGTTAGATATCTATGTGTTAGATATCTACCTGTTAGATATCTATGTGTTAGATATCTTTCTGTTACATATGTATGTATAAATATCTGTCTGTTAGATATCTATCTGTTAGATATCTATGTGTTAGATATCTATCTGTTAGATATCTATGTGTTAGATATCTATCTGTTAGATATCTATGTGTTAGATATCTATCTGTTAGCTATCTATGTATAGATATATATCTGTTAGATATCTATCTATAGATATCTATGTGTTAGATATCTATCTATAGATATCTATGTGTTAGATATCTATCTGTTAGATATCTGTCGCTTAGATATCTATGTATAGATATCTGTCTGTTCGATATCTATGTATAGATATCTGTCTGTTCGATATCTATGTATAGATATCTATGTGTTAGATATCTATGTATAGATATCTATGTGTTAGATATCTACCTGTTAGATATCTATGTGTTAGATATCTTTCTGTTACATATGTATGTATAAATATCTGTCTGTTAGATATCTATCTGTTAGATATCTATGTGTTAGATATCTATCTGTTAGATATCTATGTGTTAGATATCTATCTGTTAGATATCTATGTGTTAGATATCTATCTGTTAGCTATCTATGTATAGATATATATCTGTTAGATATCTATCTATAGATATCTATGTGTTAGATATCTATTTATAGATATCTATCTGTTAGATATCTGTCGCTTAGATATCTATGTATAGATATCTGTCTGTTCGATATCTATGTATAGATATCTGTCTGTTCGATATCTATGTATAGATATCTGTCTGTTAGATATCTATGTATAGATATCTATGTGTTATGTATAGATATCTATGTGTTAGATATCTATCTGTTAGATATCTATGTGTTAGATATCTATCTGTTAGATATCTATGTGTTAGATATCTATTTGTTAGATATCTATATATTAGATATTTATCTGTTAGATATCTATGTATAGATCTTTATCTGTTACATATCTATGTATAGATATTTGTCTGTTAGATATCTATGTATATATATCTGTCTGTGACATATCTATGTATTTATATTTGTCTAGTAGATATCTATGTATAGATATCTGTGTGTTAGATATCTATGTGTTGGATATATGTCTATTAGATATCTATGTGTTAGATATCTGTCTGTTAGATATCTATGTGTTAGATATCTGTCTGTTAGATATCTGTGTGTTAGATATTTGTCTGTTAGATATCTATGTATAGATATGTGTCTGTGAGATATCTATGTGCTAGATATCTGTCTGTTAGATATCTATGTGTTAGATATCTGTCTGTTAGATATCTATGTGTTAGATATCTGTCTGTTAGTTATCTATGTGTTAGATATCTATCTGTTAGATATCTATGTATAGATATCTATGTATAGGTATCTATGTGTTAGATATCTTTGTGTTAGATATCTATGTGTTAAATATCTATGTATAGATATCTATCTGTTAGATATCTATATGTAGATATCTATTTGATAGGTATCTATCTGTTAGATATCTATGTATAGATATCTATGTGTTAGATATCTATGTATCGATATCTATGTGTTAGATATCTGTCTGTTAGATATCTATGTGTTAGATATCCATATGTTAGATATCTATCTGTTAGATATCTTTCTGTTAGATATCTTTCTGTTAGATATCTATCTGTTAGATATCTAACATATGTCTATCTGTTAGATATCTTTCTGTTAGATATCTATGTGTTAGATATCTATCTACTAGATTTCTATCTGCTAGATATCTATTCGTTAGATATCTATCTATCTGTTTGGATTTGTTTCACAAATTTCTTTTTCTATTTTTTCTTCATATTCTTTGATGATGGTTTCAACATTATGGTTTTTAAGTTGTTCTTCTACTCTTTTACATCTTCTTGCTTTATTTAATAAATTTATTTGTTTTCTTTTTCCCTCTGTGTGTGATATTGAAGATTCTTTTAATAAATTTAATTCTCTAATTCTAGGAGGTTTTATGAATTTAAAACATATTTCTTTACCCATGGTATTTGTTATTAGTCCTTTTTCAGTAACATGAAAAGGATATAATAATGTTAAGAATGGAGTTCCTAATATCATGCAGGCATTCATGTTCTTTATTAATACGAAGGAGGTATTATAACATATTTTACCTTTACAAATTTTTGCATTAGAAAGCTTATATTGAATATTCATTTTAGAACCATTTGCACTGGTTACTTTCTCTAATGTCTTTTCATAATATTGGGTTGGTATTAATCCTTCTTGTATACAATTTACATCTGCTCCTGAATCTATTAATGCTATAGTATTTGTTATTACTCTCACAAGAATAAAGATTTGATAAAGCCAAACAAGACAAAACAAGCAAGACAAAGCAAGCAAGCAATTGAAGGAGATTTGGGATTTGGTCTTGTGTGAGTGAGTGAGAGGTTGATTGGCAAAGAACCTATGCATAATTGAGGAGAATTCCACTAGCAAAATGGTCTAATAGTGATTAAAACTAATCAAAGTGAGCTAGCTAAAGTTTGGTGCAAACTGGTTTGAAATACACTGCACTGGACAAAAATAAATCGATTCCAGTTTTCATGAAATCGATTTATTCGTGTCTGGCAGAACTTAAAT
>Ga0209489_104189_pt1 | contig 26826 bp, 14 predicted proteins | sample SiratrowhiteBW_FD_187527 | JGI IMG/M metagenome (GOLD analysis project Ga0209489, IMG submission 187527) | Root nodule microbial communities of legume samples collected from California, USA - Siratro white BW (SPAdes) (version 2) | ecosystem: Host-associated > Plants > Roots > Nodule | place... | reverse complement strand
AAAAAAAAAAAAAAAAAAAAATAAAAAAAAAAAAAAAAAAAAGTGCCACTCAAAGGTTTTATGTCCTTATGGTTTGATTACTTTTTCCTTTTTTTTTCTCTTGGCCCATTTGATCCTAATCTTTGTATGTGGTGGTGATCTTTCATTTAAATTGATGTTTGGCAATGAGTGGGAATTTGCAGTTGGATTTGAACTATTGGAACTTGTTTCATTCTTTTCACTTTAGGGAACACAAGATAATGTGAGTCTCCCGAGGGCCCCTTTTCCTCTTATGATGTTCACAGCATCAATGCATACTAGTGCGATGCAGAAACGAAACACCACAATACTATATAGATGACCCTATATTTACAATCTTATTTTTACAAAACTAACTTATAAAACATTTATTATCTATTTATATATTTTAAATTAACAGCAATTTTCTTTTATGTTAAATCTCTTAAACTTACATAAAATGTGTTGGGTTAATATTTTAAACTCTCGAATCCACATTATAAACAAAAGTGATTCAAGTGGCTGAGTCTGCACATATTCTCTATTGTTTTGAATTCCTTTCTGAAAAAGATTGGTTGAAGTGGCTGAGTTTGCACTTAACATCCACATTAATGCTCGTTAGATTCTGCATGACCAACACACTTAATTCAAAATCCTAGGGTGAAACATTTTCGACCAGACATTTTAATTCAATGTTCGTTTTGTTCTTCATATGCCAAAATGAAATCCACTTATAAAATCACAAAATATTTGTTGTTTTGGTTATTTGTTCAACTCGTGCTCTATGTTATATTTTCAAGATCATACGTTACGTTACATTCAAATAGATGATATCAAATGGCAATATAAATCTCACACTAACATTGATTGGCTGAAGTAGAAAATAATATGGTTTTGAATATTGGTATTATCATATTGGTCAAAGTTGTTAAATTTTGATGATCCTTGACGAGTGATTAGAGAACTTAATTGCAAAAAAGTTGGCATACTTTTATAATTTTGTCCCCTGCAAGTCTCTTCAGTCACTTGAAATGTTATTGAAGATCAACGTTGGAAAAGCCAATAAAAATCTCACCACAGACAATAATAGGAATTAGATAATAGTGTTGAGTGCCTTTTACAGTTCAAACAATCTAAATAGACATTTTTGTTTACACAGTAAATGAATAATAGCATAACATTTTGATTTGTACTGGAATGAAATTTACAACCATTAATTTAACCGTAACATAGTGCAGGTTGTAGGTTACATAGATAATGGAGGTTTTATCCAAATAATAAAGTTTACTTTAAAGATCTGAATCTTCTTCCCCACAGGTAGGGATTGTGACGTGAAAGAAATTGGAGAGGATGCGGTTGTTGAACTATCTATCTTCTCTCCCTCGTTATTACCCTTTCGCAACCATCTTGAGTCATGTTATATAAATTATTCCATAATCATAATTAAGTAACGGATTAACTTGCCCACAATTATTGAATTCCTAATTAGACGGGATATTTGCCATGTTAATGTCGGATAAGATTGAGAAAGTTAAAATATATATTATAAGATGTAGTTTAGTTTGATTTATTTGTAAGAAAGGCCGAAAAAGTTTATATGTATAATAATATTATTATTGTGTAAGTGGGAAGTGAGTGGGATTAAATTGGAATAATATTTTATTTGAATAAAAAAAAATAGATTTGAATGGATTTGAGTTGAAAATATATAAAAAATTGAGTTGTTTAATGTTTGTGATAAATGTGATTTATAAAATAATCATTTTTAATAGATGAAAGTTAAATATATTATTTTATTTAGTGGAATAATATTTTATTGGATTCAAAGATGGATTTGAAATAAAAGAATATGAAAAGTTGGGTTGTTTAGATTAAGAAAAAAAAAATGAGATTTGAGGGGAATGTCTATGAACAATGTAATTAATGTGATTGATAAAATAATTTTTTTTTAATTGATAGAATTGTAAGATTACAAATTTGTTTTTGTGGGATATGAAACTCTTCAACTGAAATGCGAAACTTATATATGGAGCATGAAACTTATATATAAGAATGATTCTACTTATATATAAGAATGATTTGATAGCAACCCGATAGTCGGGGGTCCTAGCGGGAGTCCGATAGGGTCAACAACTTTGTTAGGATAGACTGTAATATCATATCAAGAAGTGGACTTTAAACCTAACTCAATCCTACAAAACTAACTTATAAGATAAGATTTACACTTATTTATAAATTATTGAAAGACTTTATCTTTAATAAAAATGTGTTGAGAAAGATTCACCCTCTTATTGATAAATAAATAAATAAACCTAAAATGAGAGATTTCACAAAGGAACCATCACATAATGAAACAGTAAGTAAAAGTAGGTGGAGGAATCTTTTATGTATGAGGCGTAGTGTCTATGTACATTAAGCTTACTGGTTTAGATAAAACGATAACTGGAGCGAATGCATATGCAGTCAAAAGCTACCACTCAACTCAACCACTCACACTAACAATTGTTACTGTTGTTGATGATGTTCAGATAACATCACCAAGTCCAACTCCTTCCTTCACTCACCAACCACACTAGTCAAACTCTATTTTCCACACTTAATTTTCGCCATATAGTTTAGGTGGTTGATATTTTTGTGTGTTAATTAATAATGTAATGAATAACAGGACCAATAACCTATGGCTTAGGAATAACTGTACTTGACCTCAGAATCTAGTACTTGTGGTGGGAATAGGCAAAAATAGCCAAATCTGGAACATCGTGTGGTCTTATCAATGATGTTTTCTCTGCTAAATTCTTCTAAACGAATGTTTTACTATATCGGTTGAAATTTATTACAAATTATAGAATTTTATGAAATTTATTTACAATTCATAAGAATATTTCTTTATACCTATAAAACTTTTGCACGTTCCTATTTATTGTGAAATTAACTTTTCAATGTGCATTTCATCATGAAATAATAATAAAAAAATTAGTTACTACTACTTTATGAATCACTCTCCATGAAACAAACAATGCATTACAACAACGGCCACATAATGAACGGGCCAATTTTTTTTGCTTTAACTTTGGTGGGCTTTACAATAATAGACCCATTGTCTTACAAAACGTTTCGGGTCTAAAATTAGTTTTGTACCATTTCAACTGTCAACAGTTATACCATAAAGAACTCTTTCATTGCAGACCTTAACCTCATAAAATCAGACCTTGTTTTTACACACCACAACACCACTTTATTTAGGCATCTGGTGCAATTTTGTTGAAATTTATTGAAATAAGTACACTTACTTTTGTTTTACGAAAATAGGGAAGTCATCTTTTAGGACGACTTTTTTTAATTCAACTCGTGTTATAAGAGATGATTTCAATATTAATTTATTTAATTTTTTTTATAGAGTTGTGTTTAGTGACTCGACTTAATTAGAAGATTTTTAATTCATTTTAACAAATTAAATGAAAGCTGGCACAACTTGTACATTTTAATTCTTTTATGTATTTTCTTTATTTGGACGTCTGATCACCTTTAATTGGAAGATTATTAGACATTTAAGTATAAATCTAAGTCCTACAAACTTAATATCTTAAGATTTTTTGGTTGAAGGTGGTGTTGTGTGGATTTTGGCTTAGTTTTTATTCTTGTGAGATCTCTCCGGATTTTCCCCTCAATTTTCCCAACAAGTGGTATCAAAGCCCATGGTTTGCGGCTTGGACGAGTAGAGTTTGATCCTTGTATCAAAAGTGTTCCTGATGGAGGTTTCAGACAAGTGTGTCCCGTATATATGTGTGAACGGCAGTACAAGTGAGGAGTTTGTGAGGTACTCGTGTTTGAGGAAAGTGTACCAATGTGAAAGGGACCCTCACTTGAGGGGAAGAGATTGTTAGGTATCTAAGTGTGAGTCTAAGTCCCACAAACTCAATGCCTTAAGATTTTGGGTTGAAGATGGCGTCATTCCTTGTGTGAGTTTGACTCAGTTCTCATTCTTGTGAGATTTCTCCGGTGTTTTCCCCTCGATTTTCTTAACAAAGAGTGATGACGACACCCATATGGTTGCCGCTCAAAGATTAATGTTTGAGAAATACCGAAGTAATTATTTTGGTAAAACTTGGCCTGTATAAGTGTAGTGTTTAAGGAATGGATCTGGGAGGATTTGAGATAAAAGTGTGTGAAAAAATAAATTGTTTGGATTAAGAGAAACATGATAAAATTTGAGTGAAAAGTTTGTGGGTGATGTAATAGATATTTTAATTTTTCAATTGATAAAATTTTAAGATTTTATTTTTATAATTATCTTATTTTTATTATTATTTATAAATTTATTATCAATATTTTATTTTTTTATTTTAATTAATATTTTGTTATTATTATTTTATAATTTCTTAAACTTATTATTATATTATATAATATAATTAATTATATTAATTTTATATAATATAGATATAAATATTAATAAGTTAAGAATAATATTAACTATTTAAAAAAATCATTCTTTTCTCGCAAATCTTCGTTCAAATGTGAGGAAAGGAAACAGTGAAATGACTTTTGTTTTTATTATTTTTTTATTCCTTTTGATGGACTCTTCATTCAAAAATAAGTTAGCTAGTTGTAATACTTCTTTTCCAATCCATCCTGCAAAGTTATCCGTGAAGGAGTTCAACAGCAGATAAATTTGCACTAACATGATATTACTAAGTATAATGTTTGTACTTTGTATATGGTGGGTTTTCTTAGTATATATAGATAGATTCGGTTTAATATGAGAATCATGAGTTAATCATTTTAAAGACTTAAAGGACTGATAAAAAAAATCTAAAAGACTTTAAGTTACTCCAACCTAAAACTTTGAGATAATATAAGAGATTTAGATTTATGAGTTATTTATTTATCTAAAACTAAGAAACTTTAAACTCTACCTTGTAATTCTTTCATGACAGGTCAAGACAAAATTTAGTCTTACATTAATTTTTTTCATTGTTACTCATTTGAGATAAACACAATTTTTGTTATATAACTTTTGAGTTTAGTGAAAAAAAAAATGTTTCACATTTAAGACTAGGAGAGTGTTACAAAATCCAAATAAGGTTGGTATGGTTGTTTATCACACCCACCAAAAGTGAAAATATATTAGGTATCTCGTGCTCAAACATTATTATGCTAGCTAGTAAAAAAATATAATATGAATACTTTTTAATGTAGTTAAAATAAAAAAATAAAATAAAAAAAGAGATATATATAAAAGCTAACAGAGTATAAGTTTACACAAAGTATAAAAATAGTTTGAGAAAAAAAAAATATACAAATGCTCTCTTGTTACTTAAATGGTGTAATTGATTATCAGAAAAATCACATACTAGAAAGTATTTTTAGTCATATAGGTTGAATGTAAGTAAAATCTAAAAATTTATATCTTTACACGTTTATATGTTTATTATTCTAAAACTTGTTAATACCTACACCTACCTCATACTTATATATATATATATATATATATATATATATATATATATATATATAAGTAAGAATTAAATAATATGAATTTAATAATATTATTAAATAATATAATTTTTTTTATAAATGTTAAACTTAGATTATGTTAAATTTTTATATGATTCTTATGTTCTTTAGTATTTTATATATTACTAATCTATATAAAACAAAGTGTAAATATTTTATAGGATAAATGAGAACAAAAATATTTTTTAAATATTTGTTGAAGCAAGATTTAGGTAGATAATATTATATATATATATATATATATATATATATATATATATATATATATATTATTTTAGGTAGATAATATTAAGCCTAAGGAGGTGGTGGCCAGGTGTGAAAGAAATTAGTCTGTATATGAAGGATATAAAGAGAGCAGATGATGATGAGGAAAATGAGGTGGAGTGGTTTGATGAAAATATTATAGAAGAAAACTTGGGAATGGGAAGAAGATAAAATTTTGGTTTGAAATCTGGATGTGAAGGTAATATGCGAGGTTATAATACCCCCAAAGGTAATATGCATGGAGGATGTTCACTGTTACTATGAGGCTGCTCAAACCTCTTCCTAGTAGTCCGGTTCTTTTCTTCTTGCTTCGGCTTTGGGAATAGTTAGGTGTTTTGGGTTTTAATCAACCTCTCATTGCGAGGGCATTCTTATATTTGAAGACCTTCTTTATGCACCTCATAATATCAACCTGCACCTTGATGAAAAGACAAAAATATTTTTTGTGGTAAAAAATTAGACTTTGAGATTATAGAATTTGGAAGTCATTCCAAAAACATTTTGCTTTTTCCACTGTAGAAATTGAAAGCCTGTACATTTAAAAGAAAAAATTCACCTCTCTTCTCACACCCATAGTCTTCCGTCGCTCAAATAATTTAACCCAAACATACAATATCATTATAAAACATACAATAAATCTTACTTTCGTTTCAATGAAAACTTCAATTTTAAATGGAGGTGTACAACAATTAAAAACCTCAAACCGCATTTATGTTTGATAAAACTATTTTTGGATTGTACAATTGGGAAGACAAATTTATTATGGTTGAGTGGAAGTAAGGAAAAACAATTTTTGAAATATATCCAGCCGTACGAGAAGTTAGGAAAAACTCTAAGTAAAGGAATCTCAACACACTAAGGTTATGATTTTGTCTACTATTTATATCACACACCTCTTTAAGAACCACTTCAACATGATTTCTTTTGTACAAGACAAAAAAAAAACAATATTTGAAGGTGAGGGTGAAGGAAGTATAGATTTTTTTATTAGAAAAGATGACTGATACTAATTTTTACAATCAGATGAGGAAGTCATACGTTTAAGATAAAGAAAAGCACGTAAGGGTAAAATAAATAAGGATTAAGGATTGAAAGAGAAATACTAATTTTTACAATCAGATGAGGAAATCATATGTTTAAGATAAAGAAAAGCACGTAAGGGTAAAATAAATAAGGATTAAGGATTGAAAGAGAAAGATGAATATCACTTTCTCATAAACTATTGAAAAACTTTATCTCTAGTTGATGTGAAATCTATAACACATTATTCTTGATCCCAGTCTCCTCAACTCATGCGTGGAACTATATATTTAAGGGTGATTCGATAGTAGCTAATAGCGGGTGGCCGATAGGCCCAACAATCATACTAGGATAGGCTCTGATACCATCTTAAGAAGTAGACTTTATGTTTAATTCAACCTTACATAACCGAATTGTAAAGTGAGGTTTGCACCTACTTATGAAGTATTGAAATGTTTTATCTTTAGTAGATGTGAGATCTCCAACACACCACCTCGCGCTGAGACTTTTCAACTCATGCAAGAGAATATATATTTAAGGGTGACTCAATAGCAACCCGATAGGCCCAACAATCTTGTTAGGATATGTTATGAAATGACTTTGATACAATATTAAGAAGTGGACTTTAAGCTTAGCTCAACCTTATAAAATGGATTTGTAAAGTAAGATTTGCACCAACTTATAAACCACATTGAAAGGTCCTATCTCTAGTTGATATAGAATTTCAAACAAAATAATTATGAGAAATTTATAGCCACTGGGATTCTCAAAACTATTCCACACCGAAAATAACTTTCCAAATTACAACTATCTATTATCTTACACCACAAACATCATCATTACACTCTCCTTAAAACTACTACTACACCTAATATATTGAATATAGTAAGAAGTTTTCAACTTTTCCAAATATGGCTATTAAAGCTCTTTAACTATGTTATTCTTATGAAAGCAAATTTAAGTAATAGATGAAGTCACTCTTCCAAAACAAAACTAGAATCTCATTTCCGGAATAATCTTGTTGTGGTTAGTGAAAGATTTCATGACACAAAATTTCTTATTTTTATTAGAGATAGTCATAAAAGATAAAGTGATAATATTTCATTAACCTCGCGATAATGCCTATTACACTTATTGAATACTTTAAAGTTATTCTAATTCTAATTTTTACATTTCTTTTTCCAAATATTCCTGAAGAAAAATACAATCTATGTTCTAGTTGATGCTAATTTACAAGTTTCAAAATGATATTATTGAAGATAATATTTATTTTATACAATCTTTTAGTGTTGCTTTTAATGGTGCCTCTTACCTTACGATCTATCATCCTTATAAAATCAATTTTCAATTTGAAACAAAGGTAAGGTAGTTTTATCTTGACTATGACACAAATTACTTAATGAGTAAGTTTAACTACTATTCGTGAATCGCTGTTAAAAAAAAAACTACTATTCTTGAATATCATTTTAAATTTTAAACAAATTAGATTTTGTAATTTATATACAGTCATTATTTTATGCAGATGTAATGAGACTACTCACGATGGCTATTCCTATTTGAAAATGATGAGTAACACAAATATGCAGAGAACCACTTCTCCTTCAAAACCTTTTCAAAAATATTAAAATTGAAAACTGAATTCTACAAGTTCATATTTATTTCAGTTGTTGGATGATATTTAAGAACAATTTATGTTCACAATTTGTTACATGTATTTAAAAACAACTTATGTTAAAGCGTTAATGTCATTTACTACAAAAATTTCGGATGCCTCTTCAAAACAAATTATCTGTAATGATTTGTATTTTTTATATTAATCATCCTGTGCTATATTATATTTTTCACTTCAATATATAAACCAGTATCAAGCAGGTATTGAAAATTTGTTTTCAAAATCAGTTTTTAAATTTTCTATCTTCCATACAAATTTGAATTTTATAACTCATGTCACAAAGTTCTTTATGTTAGCCCTTTTCCATTTCTTGTTACGGTAGAAAGCCTCCATAGCCTATGCCCCGTAACCGAGTTGGACTTTCTACTCTAAAATTCTCTTTAAGTGATTCTTAGGTTAAATCAATTTGGATAAATTTATCGAAGAAGAGGATGGATTTTGTTTGGTTAACTAAATTTAAAAGGATAGAGTAGGAGGGATGTGCAGGATGACATCTTCCATCATGTGAAGAGATTTGAAAAGATGTAAATGAAAATTACAAAATAGTCTTGGTAAATGAGGTGAAAATTAGGAAATATTCTTATAAGTGGATTATGACTTTTGAAAATTACAAACTACCCCTTTAAGTAGATTTAGGGTTTGTCATGTGCACTGTAGTATTTTTATTTAATTTTATCACACTAAAATAATTAGAAAAATGTAAAGAACTTATCAATTATAAACAAGAAACAATTATTAGCATTAATATATACTTATTATAATATATATATATATATATATATATATATATATATTATATAAAAATTAAACTGATTTATACCTCTTTTAATTAACTATAATTCTTCAAATAATTGATTCCAATATTTATAATGAAATTGAAGGGAGAAGATATTATTTAAAATATTTTTTATTCATCTTAAAAATAGTTTTATTTTCTTTTAAATATAAAATTATTAAAAAACAAAAATAAGGATGTTCAGAGATTGGATTAGATAAAATCATTATCAACCTATTGAAAAATATATAATTAAGTTGATTCAGTTTCTATATTTTTTATATTAAAATCAATTTAATCCAATTAATTTTAATTTTTTACTATCTTATTCCATAAGGATTAATTAGTAATTTCAAAAATATATCAATTAAAAAAATTAAAATAAATCTATAATATCTATTAAATTATTCCCAAACTTTTATAATCATTTTCCTCAAATTCCTTTAAATCTTACTATTTATCATTAAGTCAAATTACCCTACCATCCACATACAATCCATTTAAATCTCTTCAAATTCATTTTCTCAAATTCATTTTTCCAACCAAACAAAACCTAAAAGAAAAATTTGCCTATAATTTTTTAGCGATCATTTTTTCCAACCAAACAACAATGAGTGGATTCGATATAATATTAAAGACTCACTGATATAAAACTATCCATGTAGTTAGATTATTATATTTTGCTTTATTATAAATTATATTTTACATCACTATATTTCATTTTAGTATTCTAAATCTATTCTTAAATTTTGCAGGAATCTGACGTATGATTCATAAATGTGATTCTTGATAAAAGAAGAGATAAAGTTAAATGCAGAAATTTTACATTGGGAATGATATAAAGTTCTATACCCACAGGCCACACGAATTCTAAGAAGTTGACAACTGAATTTAAAGAAAAAATCAAACAAGAAACATTTGATATTCTTTAATGAATATATTATCAAAATCTTTTTAGTTTTTTTTTTTATATTATATATCCTTCCTAAAGTTTCAATTTTAAACATGAAATATTTAATAAGTTTAATAGAAATTTTAATTGATCTTTTAAATAAATATAATATATTATTGTTTTATATTTATTATACATGTCATTTGTTACTATACTTTTTATTTTAATTCTGTTATTTTTAATAAATCAATTCATATAATAAACATATCCTATTCTTAAATAAATCTGGTGCACTGCTAAAAGTACTGGAATGGTTAGAAAGAGGTAAGGAGTTTACTCTGATTGCATTGTAAGGTGTATATGGAAAGAAGAGAACAGGAGTCTGATGGAAAAAAAGGTGTTTTAATGACAAAAAGTTATTCAAGAAATAAAGAGAGATAAGATCATGGATAAGGACTCTATTCATCCTCCAATGCATGTTGTGCTACCTCTGACCTGTGGATCAGGGATTGACCATTTGTTCATAAGACCTCGTAGGAGGAGTTATAAGTGATCAAGGGAAATCTCAATAAAGTAAAAGGGTGGTAGTTGGTTGGGGGTGTTATCTTTTTATATGAATATGGCTTGAGGTATTACTGTGATGGTGATGTTTCATGCAGAAGAGGTTTTGAAGAGTGGGAGGAGGATCTGGTATAGGACATGCATGTGAAGCAGTGAATTTTTTTGGTTTAGACTTATTTTTTGTGCTTCTTTTCATGCCATACACAGTTTTAGGGTGAAGGCTTAGATAATGTTAACAATAGTGATATTGTATATCTAGTAATATGAAACTGATTCATATGTTATTGTTGAGTTTGTCAAATGTATCTTTGTAAAAGGGTTGGTACCTTAGGTGTAGTATTTTTTATCTTTACTGAAAGGAAAAAGCTTTCTTTGATAGCATACTTGTGTTTTGCTTGCTTCTTCTGACATGTGAATGTGTGCCTCTGTCCATCTCGTGATTAGGAAGCCCTCTAGCTTAATATTGTTGCGGTGATTTTTGTCTTCTTGTGCCACTTCGAGTGACACAACACAGGATCAAGTTGAGGGGTTTACCCTGTTACTTCGAAATCATCAACCAAATTGTGGTTGTTTTGCATAAGACCAAAAAAGGCGTGCAGTTTTTCTAGAAACTCATAAAAAAATTTAAGTATTAAACATTGCATTTACTAGTATCTTTTTCTGAGTTTTAATTATTTAACAGTTGTCAATTATTCTATGGTTATAACAAAGGTCACATCTGTGTGGTTCACACCCTTTTTAATATTGTTTACCAGTCACCTCAACTAACATATGCCAATTACTTCTCTCTTATTTTAAAGCATTCAAATTATTATAAGTAATGATCTACATTGAAATACTAAGGAAACAAATTGTCCACATTTGAGTACACTCAAATATAAAGAAATTTTATCTGATACAATCTTATGTAGTATTATTATTATATCACAAACATTCTTCTGTTCCAATGTCAACACAGAAAGATACTTTAAAAAATGTTTTTCTTTGATGGAATCCAGATAAATAACCTTTGCTAACATTTTTATAACTATAAAATGATGTATTATTATTTGACTTTAGAGGGTTAGTTAGTGTTAATTTAATGTGAAGGAAAGCAGACTAGTTGAAACTAACATCATTGTGGGGTGGGATGGAGGATCAAGTTTTGAAAATCCCAATCCATTAAATATAACTACGATTCATATCTCTCATTAATATTTCATAAATATTTCATTAATATTTTCTCTTGGAATCATCCTTTGATGTATCGACTTCTGAGCCTTATTAAATACAAACTTGATTATTATTTTTTTTTAAAAAAAACTATTTTTTCTAAGAGAAACCAGTATATAAGTCACTGCTTTTGCTGCTTCTCATCTTGTGTTCCCCCTCATTGAGAGAGTGAAGTTAGCTATTAAAGTTTAAACAGTGAGAGAGTTGTGGTGTGAGATGAAGATGGAGGATGCTTCAGCAGTGTGGTTACTCTATGTTGGTGGTGCTCTTCTAGTCCTAAGATTCCTCCTCAGGAATGTAAACTGGTTTCTCTATGAATACAAACTGGGAGGGAAGCAATACTTTCTTCCCCCTGGTGATATGGGGTGGCCCTTAATCGGTAACATGTGGTCCTTTCTCAGTGCTTACAAGACCAGCAACCCTGAGACCTTCATTGACTCCTTTTACTCTAGGTATACCACTCACTGTTCATCACCCTTTCCATTTTCATTTTCACCACATGCATGTTATCCTAAGTCTTCTTCACTATTAAGATCTCAATCATGATTTCATATTTATTAGAAACTCTTCCTTTTTGAAAACTTATTTCTATATAACAGTAGTACTGATTTAGATTGAAGTTTTTCATAACATGTATGTTATCAAAACTTGTAATAGTATTTCATATGCATAAACTCTCCTTCTTCAAAAGTACTTTTTATAATGGTAGTACTTTAGATTTAAACTTATGATACCATGCATGTTAAAACTCTCAATTGTTAAAACATAATTTATCTTGTTAGTTGTACTGTGTTTTATTAGAGCTTATGATCTCGTACATATATCCAACACTCTTCATTGTTAAGATCTCATTCATGATCTCATATATATTAACCAAACTATTCTTTGTCAGCACATACTTTTCTTCATATTTTACTTATTGATCTCATGTACTAAGAATCTCACTCATGATACCGTACATATTATTCACACTCCCCACCTCTTGGTGGAAATTTTGTCCACATGCATGCAAGTTTTCTTCTAAAATCAAGCTATTGGACAAACATAAAACACTATCTCTATGATTGCTCTCATTTGCTCTGGATCCAGAGATTATCCATTACAGGATTGAATTTGTATATCATTTAGTCAAACAAAATGCAATTTTCTCATGCTGAAATTGCTAATTAACAAGTTAAATTTCTTCATTAAAATATTGGCTCTCAATTTTTGCTTCCGAATGAAAAGTACATTTTTGAATGATTTTGTTACTCTATTATAGTTCATACAGGAATTTTACTTGTTTTTTGATGGCATGTATCACCATCGGTAATTATCTGTGTTCGAAAGCACACATTCATCTGTCTGTGTTTTGTTTTTGACGTTTTCCTCTCAACACATAAACAACATGTGAATAATGTGGGCCTCTGCCATCTCGTGATTAGGATAGTCCAGTCCAGTCCAAACACCTGTCAGATAACATTGTTGCGGTGATTTTTGTCTTCTTGTGCCATTTTTAGGGCCACAACACATACATCAAGTTCAGGGGTTCATCCTGTAACTTCTAAATCATCATGCATTTTCACACAAAATTGTGGTTCTTTTGCTAAACAAAAAACACAACACCGTGCAGAACTTTAGGAAATTCTTTTAAAAAATGTTGAAAATTAAATATTGGAATTATCAATACCTTTTCTTTGATTTAGGGTTTAGGGTTATTTTATGACTTTAATAAATACTGTATCTGTATGGTTTACACACTTTTTTAAGTTGTTGACCTCTCACCTTGAATAACATAAACCCCACTTTTCTAATGAATGTCAATTATTCTGTAGCTTTTCATATACCCTAAAAAAACTGAACATGGTAATTTGAAATTAAAAGTAAACATGGATGGATGATGATAATGAATTGATCATTCCATGCATAAAACATGAGGTAACAAAGGAACATGCTTTTGAATGCATGAACATTGCAGGTTTGGAAAGACTGGGATATACAAGGTGCTGATGTTTGGAAATCCAAGTGTAATTGTGACAACACCTGAAGCTTGCAAAAAGGTGTTGACTGATGATGACTGCTTCACCCTTGGATGGCCTAGTTCCACAGTAGAGCTCATGGGAAAAAAGTCTTTCATTTCAATACCCGCTGATGAACACAAACGCCTTAGGCGTCTAACATCTGCTTCCATCAATGGCTATGACGCACTCTCTGGTTACATTCCATTTATTGAAAAAAATGTCGTAAGTTCATTGGAGAAGTGGACCACCATGGGGGACATTGAGTTTTTGACTGAGATGCGCAAGCTGACATTCAGAGTCATTATTCATATTTTTCTCAGTTCAGAAAGTGAACATGTTATGGAGAATTTGGAAAAGGAATACACTGTACTTAATTTAGGAGTTAGAGCCTTGCGAATTAACCTTCCAGGATTTGCATTCTACAAAGCTCTCAAGGTAACATATTTTTTTTCATCAATATCTGAAAGCAGTCAATTTATTATTAGTAATCTATATTCCTTCAATTAAAACCCTGAAGTTCCTTTTTAGATGCAAGTCAATATCTTAGGATTTAATTTTTATTTTTAATTTCAGGCTAGGAACAATCTTTTGGCCATATTTCAAACTGCTGTGGATAAACGAAGAAGTCAAAGGAGGGAAAGAATACCCGGCAAAAAGGCCAAAGATATGATGGATGCTCTGGTAGATGTTGAAGATGAAAATGGAAGAAAATTGGGTGATGAAGATGTGATTGATATCATGTTGATGTATTTGAATGCTGGTCATGAATCATCAGGACATATTACCATGTGGGCAACCTATTTCCTCCAAAGGCATCCAGAATGTTTCAAGAAGGCTAAGGTGTCATCTAATTTTCAACTGCTAATGACATTAAATGTGTATTTACAATATCACCTTGAATATGTATCTATGTCCTACCCATTACCCCTTAACTCAACAAATTCAACTTTACTTAGCATTATTTATTTGCTTAAATAGGCAGAACAAGAAGAAATTATAAGGAACAGGCCTCCAACCCAACAGGGATTGTCACTCAACGAAGTTCGGAAGATGGAGTATCTTTCCAAGGTAGAAAACATATGGTTGATTAAAGTTTACTTTCAACTTATAATCCATGTCTTGTTATTATATGATACATCTTTTTTAATTGTTTACATTGGAAAGGTTGTTGATGAAACACTGAGGGTGGTCACTTTCTCACTAATGGTCTTTCGAGAGGCAAAAAAAGATGTCAATATCAATGGTTAGTCAATAATGATACACCTCATATGTCCTTTCCAACTTCCAGAATACTTCATTTAAATCCTTAATTCCATAACGTGACATGCATGAACTATATATAGCTAGATGTTTATTCAGCATAACTATAAATATATTTTATTAATAGCACTATATTTTGATGTTCCAGGTTACCTGATTCCAAAAGGTTGGAAAGTGATGACCTGGTTTAGGTCTGTTCACCTTGATCCCGAGATATATCCTAATCCAAAGGATTTCGATCCTGAGAGATTTAGTGTAAGTTTCAAAGATTTGAATTGAACAAATCAATAAATCTTTGATTGTGTTCGGTACCATTTATAGTATTTATTGACTGATGATGATGCATGAATGATAGGAGGTGCGCAAGGCTGGAGAATTTCTTCCCTTTGGAGCAGGAACTCGACTTTGTCCTGGGAATGATCTTGCCAAGCTGGAAATATCAGTTTTCCTCCATCATTTTCTGCTGAATTACGAGTAAGCATGTTCTCCCTCTTTATAAAAATATGTGTTTTTCTTTATAAAGTCCTTCTTGATATGACACCATAATTTAATGATTCTAGATGTAGAAATGTTGATGTTATTTATGTCTTACTGTCACAGGCTTGAACAGCTTAATCCCCTTGCCCCTCTGCAATTCCTTCCTCACACAAGGCCAGTTGACAACTGCTTGGCCAGGATCAAGAGATTGAATTAATTTTAGTCTGCTGGTATATCCTTGCATGGAACGGTGGAAGCGTGTGACCATGGTTCTACTTAGTTAGAACCTATGTACAAGTTTCCCGTGAAATAAGAGCAGGGATCTAGATCTATCAAACTCATTTCTGTTTCAAACTTTGTGTTTTGTCAGTACCTACTTGTAGTATCAAGTGCATGAATAAATTAAGAATTCTATGACTTTATGTTCCATTTGGTAGTACCTTCTTGTAGATAGAATTAATGTCTGCATGCACTCTTGATGGGCTTAATTATTCATAAGCAACTATGGAAAATGCTTGCACAATTTATGAAACACCAACTACAAACATCATAGACATAGCTCAATCCAAAACATATACAAGGAACCTTGTTAATATAAACTTGACACAGATTTAAGTTGATAATTAGTATTTACATATATATTCATCTTAATAGGAATTAAGTTGAAAAGATAAGAATGATCTTTGGGAAGGATAATGATAGATGGAAGGGTACTTGTATTTGTTTTTTTCCATTGGTGTGTGTGTGTATATATATATATATATATTAATCAATATTTTACATGAATCATATTAAGATTATAAGATTAAGATCTATATCTTATAAAATCTTTGTATTGAAATATATTTTACACGACAATAAATTTTTCTACTTTTACATTAAAAATAATTTTTATAACAAGGAAATTTCATAATAATAATTGTTTTAAATTAAAATTTAAATAATACATTATTAAATAAAATCTTATAGTATTCTTCTTCTTGAGAAAAAAATAAGCTTGGAATATGTGACAATAAATTAAGAGTCCACAATAGAGATATTTTGATATATATATATATATATATATATATATATATATATATATATATATATATATATATATATATATATATGGCATATAAAATCTTAATTTACTCAATACAAATATACAGACTAAGACCCAAGTTGATAAGATTTGTTGCTATTTAAGTTATGTGAAGGCAGTTTTTATATGTTTTCTAGTTATATTTCCAGTTGTTGTTATCTGTGAATTAAAGGTTGTTTGCTATATGTTTTATGTCTTTTAGAGTTGATTTTCTCAAATGAAAAGAGTGGTTGGATCAAGCCCAATCTCAACTTTGAACTTTTTGTTTTTATTACGTGAAAGTTATGGCTGGATGGGTTGCAATCAAATTGACACCCCTAACTTTTGGGAATTCCACTTCAATTAGAGTCATTGTTCTTGATGAAGTACTTTCCCTTTTTGTTGAGCATTTAGCTTAGAAGTTGTTTTTCGTCAAGAAGTATTTTAAGTTGCCACAGAAAATGCATAGAACGTATGAGCGGCATCCCCATGCTTGAGGAACAAAACTTGTACAGACATTCTAAAGGAAGTCTACAAAAATAAATCAGCTATTGAGATTTATCCTGTATTGAGAGTGAGGAAGTGATCTTAAATAATAGGAGGGTGAATAATCGATTTAATTGTAATGCAAAATTGGATTTAACTTTAAGTGATTTAGATGAAAGGGGACATGAGATGGCGAGTTGCTCTTTGGAACAGGTTATGTGAAAATTTATAAAAGCAGACTTTAAGATCTACATTGAAATAGGAAGTAAACAAATTGTACACATTTGAGTATACTCAAATATAAAGAAATTTTATCTAATTCAATCTTATTTAGTATTATTATCATATCACAAACATTCTTCTGTCCCAATGTCAATACAGAAAGATACTTTTAGAAATGTTTTTGTTTGATGGAATCCAGATAAATAAACTTTACTAACATTTTTATAAGTATAATATGATGTATTATTATTTGACTTTGGAGGGTTAGTTAGTGTTAATTTAATATGAATGGAAGCAGACTAGTTGAAACTAACATCATTTGTGGTGTGGGATGGAGGAACGTCTTTTGATTATATTTAAATTTGTGTTTGGTTTTATTATAATTCTTCAAAATTACTTTAAAATATTATTGGCCAATTTCAATAATACATAAACAGTGTGGTGTGATAATTATTGAATGACAATGATTTATTGCACATTAAATTTTGGTAGCCCGAAAACAAACAATGATTTGCAAATAAATTCTATATATAATCAATTATACATATAAATAGTAATAAAATATTTTAAACATAAATTAAATCATATTCCATTGTTAATTTAGTAAACTTTTTTTATTATAATATTAAATTGATTATAATAAATAATATGAATATATTAAAAATTACTATTATCTTTGAAAATATAAGAATGATCTTTGGGAAGGATAATGATAGATGGAAGGGTACTTTTGTAGCATTTGTTTTTTAACATTGACGCTTGAGGTGGAAAGAAATAAGGTTTATTAGTAGGATAAACCAACTCAATTAAAATAGTCTGGATTAGAGTTTAGAAAAGAAATCCATCTAGAAAAAAAAAAACAAATAAAGACTCAAATTTAGTAGCATTTTAATACTCATTTAATGTTGAAAATTACAAGTACCAAACATTGTTTTGCTTCAATATCTTTAATCACATAATAACATATTTTGTGTGATAAAAAAACATTGTTATTTTAAATTGTAATCACTCCAAAAAATTTGTTTATTGTTACTCATTGGAGCTAAACATAATATTTCTTTTGTTTTATGACATTTGACTCCAACGAAAAAATAAAATATTTCTCTAACCTTAGGATTAAGAGAGCATTACAAAATAGAATTATTAGTGTCTTTTAAATTTGTAAAAGTAAAAAATATAAAAATAATAAGAAAATAAAATATAGGATAAGTGAACCTAAAGTATAAAATATCATTAAAAAAATAAAAAAATATAAATGCTCTCTTGTTGATCTAGAAAAACCATATATATTTTTTTATTCGTACCTTATTACAAGTTAAAAAAAAAAAAAAAAAAACTTCGATAATTCATGCCTGAAATTGTTAGTAAAAAGAAAAGGACTTTAGTAATTCTTGCATTTGCATGCTGGTTTTAAACCCTCAATATATAAATTCATTAAAATTTAAACCAGAAAATCTCATGACTTTTCTCAAAAATATGATAAATGATAGCATTTTTATATTCTGAGGTGTTTTCTTATATCAGATTAATCTTTTGAAATTCTCAATCCATTAAATATAATCTCTCCATGGACTACAATTCATATTTCTCATTAATATTTCATAAATATTTTCTCTTGGAATTAACCTTTGATGTATCGACTTCTGAGCCTTATTAAATACAAACTTGATTAATTTAAAAAAAAAAAAAAAACTTATTTTTTTTTAAGAGAAACCAGTATATAAGTAAGGCCACTGCTATTGCTGCTTCTCATCTGCTGCTTCTCATCTTGTGTTCCACCTCATTGAGAGAGTGAGGTTAGCTATTAAAGTTTAAACAGTGAGAGTTGTGGTGTGAGATGATGAAGATGGAGAGTGGTTCAGTGTGGTTACTCTATGTTGGTGGTGCTCTTCTAGTCCTAAGGTTCCTGCTCAGGAATGTAAACTGGTTTCTATATGAATACAAACTGGGAGGGAAGCAATATTTTCTTCCTCCTGGTGATATGGGGTGGCCCTTAATTGGTAACATATGGTCCTTTCTCAGTGCTTACAAGACCAGCAATCCTGAGACCTTCATTGACTCCTTTTACTCTAGGTATATCTTTCACTTTTCACCACCCTTTTCTTTCTCATTTTCACCACTCAAATATATCATTCATATAATCCTAGCACTTCACTATTAAGATCTCATAGCATGCATGTTATCAAAACTTGTAATAGTATTTCATATGGATTATGTAATCTCTCATCTTTCAAAAATAACTTTTTTATAATGGTAGTACTTTACATGCATGTTAAAACTCACCATTGTTAGAACATGATTTTTCTTGTTAGTGGTACATATATCCAAACTCTTCATTAATAAGATCTCATTCATGATCTCATATATATTAACCAAACTGTCAGCTCATACTTTTCTTCATTCTGGTTGTACTTATGATCTCATGTGTGTTATTCAAACTCTGTACTGAGAATCTCACTCATGATATAGTACATATTATTTAAACTCCCCACCTCTAGGTGGGAATTTTGTTCATATGCATGCACATTTTCTTCTAAAATTAAACTCTTGGACAAAAATAAAACACTGTCCCCATGATTGCTCTCATTTGCTCTAGATCCTGAGGTTATCCTTTACATGATTGAATTTGTATATCATTTTGGTCACACAAACTGCAATTTTCTCGTGCTAAACATATGCTAATTAACGAGTTTAATTTCTTGATCAAAATATTGGTTCTTAACTTTTACTTCCGAGTGAAAATCCATTTTTGAATGATTTTGTTATTCTATTCTAGTTGTTAAATTGTTTTTTGAAAGCATATATCACCATTTGTAATTATGTATGTCTGAAAGCATACATTCATTTGTTTGTTTCGTTTTTGTTACTCTATTATAGTTCATACATGAATTTTACTTGTTTTTTGAAAGCATATATGACCATGGTAATTATCGGTGTTTGAAAGCAGCACGGATCAATTTGTCTGTGTTTTGTTTTTGACGTTTTGCTCTTAACAGATAAACAACATGTGAATAATGTGGGCCTCTGGCCATCTCGTGATTAGTATGGTCCAGTCCAGTCCAAACATCTGTCAAATAACATTGTTGCGGTGATTTTTGTCTTCTTGTGCCATTTTTAGGGCACAACACAGTCATCAAGTTGAAGGGTTCATCCTGTAACTTCTAAATCATCATGCACTTTCAAACAAAATTGTGCTTCTTTTGCTAAGACCAAAAAACACGGTGCAGAATTTTAGGAATTCTTTTCAAAAAAAATTAATATTACATATTTGACTTCTAATTATTTAACTGTTGTCAACTATTTTATGACTTTAATAAATGTTGTATCTGTGTAGTTTACACAGGTTTTTACATTGTTGATCTCTCACCTTGAATACCACAAACTCCACCATTGTAATGAATGTCAATTATTCTGTAGCTCTCATATACCCTAAAAAAACTGAACATGATAATTTGAAATTGAAAGTTAACATGCATGGATGCTGATAATGAATTGATCATTCCATGCATAAAACATGAGGTAACAAAGTAACATGCTTTTGAATGCATGAACAATGCAGGTTTGGAAAGACTGGGATATATAAGGTGCTGATGTTTGGAAATCCAAGTGTAATCGTGACAACACCAGAAGCTTGCAAAAAGGTGTTGACAGATGATGACTGCTTCACCCTTGGATGGCCTAGTTCCACAGTAGAGCTCATGGGAAAAAAGTCTTTCATTTCAATACCCGCTGATGAACACAAACGCCTTAGGCGTCTAACATCTGCTTCCATCAATGGCTATGACGCACTCTCTGGTTACATTCCATTTATTGAAAAAAATGTCATAAGTTCATTGGAGAAGTGGACCACCATGGGGAACATTGAGTTTTTGACTGAGATGCGCAAGCTTACATTCAGAGTCATTATTCATATTTTTCTCAGTTCAGAAAGTGAATATGTTATGGAGAATTTGGAAAAAGAATACACTGTACTCAATTTAGGAGTTAGGGCCTTGCGAATTAACCTTCCAGGATTCGCATTCCACAAAGCTCTCAAGGTAACTTATTTTATTCATCACTATCTTAAAGGATTCAATTTATTATTAGTAAACTATCTACCTTCAATTTAAACCCTGGAGTTTCTCTTTAGATGCAATGCAAGTCAATATCTTATTGTTTAATTTTTATTTTTATTTTCAGGCTAGGAAGAATCTTTTGGCCATATTTCAAACTGCTGTGGATAAAAGAAGAAGTCAAAGGAGGGAAAAAATACCCGGCAAAAAGGCAAAAGATATGATGGATGCTCTGATAGATGTTGAAGATGAAAATGGAAGAAAATTGGGTGATGAAGATGTGATTGATATCATGTTGATGTACTTGAATGCTGGTCATGAATCCTCAGGACATATTACCATGTGGGCAACCTATTTCCTCCAAAGGCATCCAGAATGTTTCAGGAAGGCTAAGGTATCATCTAATTTTCAACTGCTAATGACATTAAACATGTGTATTTACTATATCACCTTGAATAGGTGTCTATGTCGTACCCCTTACCCCTTAACTCAACAAATTCAACTTTACTTAGCATTATTTATTTGCTTAAATAGGCAGAACAAGAAGAAATTATAAGGAACAGGCCTCCAACGCAGCAGGGATTGTCACTCGCCGAAGTTCGGAAGATGGAGTATCTTTCCAAGGTATAAAACATATGGTTGATTAAGGTTTACTTTCAACTTATAATCCATGTTTTGTTATTATTTGGTATATCTATTTTAATTGTTTACATTGCAAAGGTGGTTGATGAAACACTGCGGGTGGTCACTTTCTCACTAATGGTCTTTCGAGAGGCAAAAAATGATGTCAATATCAATGGTTAGTCAATAATGATACACCTCATATGAACTTCCCAAACTTTCCAACTTCCAGAATAGTTCATTTAAATCTTTAATTCCATAACGTGAAATGGATGAACTATATATAGCTAGATGTTTATGCAGCATAACTATAAATATATTTTATTCATAGCACTCTATTTTGATGTTACAGGTTACCTGATTCCAAAAGGATGGAAAGTGATGACCTGGTTCAGGTCTGTTCACCTTGATCCCGAGATATATCCTAATCCAAAGGAGTTCAATCCTGAGAGATTTAGTGTAAGTTTCAAAGATCTCAATTGAACAGATTAATACATGGTTGATTGTGTTTGGTATTAATACATGGTTGATTAATAATGCATGTGCATGGTAGGAGGTGCGCAAGGCTGGAGAATTTCTTCCCTTCGGAGCAGGAACTCGACTTTGTCCTGGGAATGATCTTGCCAAACTGGAAATCTCAGTTTTCCTTCATCATTTTCTGCTGAATTACGAGTAAGCATGTTCTCCTTCTTGATATGACACCATAACTGCTCTTGATATAGTATTAAACTGGAATAATTTTCACAGATTTGCATTGAGTATTTTGCTATTATTTGTACTTGTTGGAGAGCTAATTTATTGATTCTGGATGTAGAAATGTTGATGTTATTCATGTCTTACTGCCACAGGCTTGAACAGCTTAATCCACTTGCCCCCCTGAGATTCCTTCCTCACACAAGGCCAGTTGACAACTGCTTGGCGAGGATCAAGAAAGTGAAGTAATTTTAGTGTGCTGGTAGATCCTTGCATGGAACAGTGGAAGCGTGGGACTATGGCTCTTCTTAGAACCTATGTACAAGTTTCCCCTCAAATAAGAGCAGGGATCTAGATCTATCAAGCTCGTTTCTGTTTCAAACTTTCTGTTCTGTCAGTTTTATTCAAGTGCATGAATAAATTAAGGATTCTATAAATTTATGTTCCATTTGGTAGTACCTACTCTTAGAGAGAATTAATATCTGAATGAATGCAACTCGTGATAAGCTTAATTGTTCATAAACAACTATGACACTTTTTATGAAGAACCAACTTCCACTACAAAAATGCGGATCATCATAGACATAGCTCAACCCAAAACAGATACAAGGAAACTAGTTATTATAAACTTTACACAAATTTAAATTGATAATTAATATTTGTATATTCATCTTAAAGTAGGATGTGTTAGAAAGAGTATGGTATTAGATATCTTCAAACAACCATTTTTGAGAAACAGAGATAGTAAAATGTACTTTATGAATAAAGATTAACTGTCAGTCTTCGCAAGTATTGGAAGAGATAATGAGAGGGAGAAATAAGAGGGTCAGACACATGTAAGTAATTTTAATGAAAAGAAATATCAATACATTCTCTTACACACTTTTTGTATTATATCAGTTAAATTTCATTGAAAACTATAAAACTAAAATAAAGATTCAATAGAGTAGGTTTAGTAAATTTTATTCAAATATGGATTTGATAATCTACTTAATAGAGTTGGTTAAAGAAAAAGTTGTTAGCATTTTTTCTTTATGAAAGACAATAAACATGAATCAACAGTGTTATGTGCATGTAAACCAAGGTCAGTTGAATTTATTTATTGGTTAAATTAGAATTACATTTTTCTCAAGCATAGAGATAGTAAACTAATCCCTTTTGAAAGGGACTCATGCCAATCTTAAACATAAATAGATTAAACTTAATTTTTTCCTAACAAAGCAAGAAGAAAAGACTTGTAATTTCCTGATGTCTTCTTGGCCACGGAATTATGAAGTGTGACACCATTTCTCTTGAAGTAAAGGTCACTGATTTCATTTAAATCTTTCTCTGCTCGAGTGATGATAACACGGCTCAATGCATGCTCTTCAGCTACCAAATCATTCAAGGCGTAGCATAACACCTGAGTCAGTGAATACACGTTTAATAGAAGTTATTTAACATAGTGAGCCATAAACTAGAGAATATGACTAACATAATTTGATGACTAGAGTTACCTTTGCCAAGTATCTTCTGGGGTTCTTAATGCAACGAATGGTAGTACGCAGTGCTACCATGTATTCATCACTTGGATCAGATGATAATCCCTACAATTAGCAAAGGAATGCCAATTTAAAGTTACTTTCATATACTTGCAAAGTATAACAATTTAAACATATTCCTCAAACAAGTTGGAAATACGATTACAAGCACTGGTTGATGAATTTGCTAATCATCAACATATTTGGGAGCAAAAATAAATGGAGTAAACACATGACAAACAATTGATGATGAGCCAAAACATGACATTAGCATTGAAGTTACATGATATCTAAACAGACATAGATTCTCCTTGTATTCTGTTGGGGAGTAGAATATATATCTTACATTACCTTGGTAATTGTCGTGCCATACGTGTTTCTGAAGGTACTAAAAGTTGCAATTAGTTGTTTCTTGCTTCTTGTGCTTAAAATTCTTATGATTTCATCGTCATTAAAAGCATCCTTCTCAATTGCCTGATGGAGAATGCTTGCTTCTAAATGGGCCAGACTCTCGTCAAACTCCTCTCCCTCATACCTATGGGTGCTTACAACTGCAACCAACAACTGCATAAAAAATCATGAGCCAAGACCAAAATGCAGAGGAGTAAAGGTTATAGATACATTTGTGTTTATATTTGAGCAAGTTCCTCTGGTTTATGCTATTAAAAATGGGTTAAAATATATTTAGTTCTTATGCATAAAAACTTATTAAATCAGTTTTCTAGGTGAAAGATTTATCAATTTGGTCTATTCACAGTTAGTCCCTTATTGATTTTTAATGTTGCATTCTTAATTTGATCTCAGCAATAATGACACATTTTAATATCACCTATAAAGATCAAATTAAGAAAATATTACTTGTATGTTATCCAAGTAACAACAAAATTCAGGAGATTTTTATCATAAGTTTCTAATACTTCACAAACTGAAATGTGTTTTTCAGAGAACAAAACACGATGGCTTGGTAATGCTTTGTAGTAAAATTGGACTTACTCTGCGAATATCACCAGTTGTTTTGGAGGCCACATCTTCTTCAATGCAATGCTTGTATAAGAATTGGTATGAACGCTTCACAGCCAAAAACTCTTCTGAAGTTCTTGTGCAAGCAATCTCAATAATTATTTTGTAATCCACTGTTTCCTTCTTTAGTGTTTCCTTAATAAGTGCAGCATCTCTTTCAGCTGGATCCATCGTCCAATTGCAAATACCTCTCTGATTTTAATGTAGGTATCATATTTAGCAATTCAAAAGTTTGACGCTATTCAATATGAAACTTATTTCCAATAAATTTAATATAAACTAAATTATGCAATGAAGAAAAAGATAATGACCAAGGAACTTCATTTTAGAAAACTAATGCAATGAATTGTAATATTTTGACCTGAAAACTTCCTGAAAGTTCAGATTTGAGTTGTTGGATAAGATCTTCATGATAAATTTCTTCATAAGCCTCCCTCACAAGTTTCCTTTCAGCAACATTTCTGTGTGCTAGTATGGATATAAGGGCTGCCTCATCTGTCCCCAATCCTATGAATCATACATTATTGGAACAAATTATAACACTGATTTTTCTCATTCTTAGAGAGATATGGCGATGTATCTATATATTGTGCACCATAAAAGATACCTAGACAACAAATAAAGTTGGAAAAAGATAACCTTTGCATGCATTCTTGATATTTTGAGCGTCTTCAATGGGAGAAGAATCATTTGCAGCAATTAGAGTAGTCATTTGATCTTGTCTTGTGTTGAATCTTTACTAGTGCCAAGGTTTATTCAAAAATGTTGATTCCATTTTCTATTTTATAGATGTGAAATGTGAAGTAACTATTTCAGAAATTAAAATAACACACATAACAGTTAAACTATTTATGTTATTCTAAAACAGTTCATGCAAATTAATACAAGTAACTTAAATATGGTGTTGTAAAAGAGGTTTCTAAAAAGTAATAGTGGACTTAGCATCAATTAGATTAATCAGATGTAACATAAAAAAATTATATAACTTCCGATTAAATCATAACGAATTTTAAATTAAACTTTAAAACTGTAAAATAGCAAACACGTTTTCTTTCTTCATTTTATTGTGGATTGAATTTTACTGAAGTATTTACTAAACTTTAATATCCTTCGATAATTCATGTAAGTATTACATTTCTTTCTTACACATTTTTCAATATAGATATGAGAAAGATTACTATAACTTAGACATTTTCAACCAACTAAGCTACGTCCTCTTGCTTAAAAAAATTATAAACTAAAGAGATTAATTAATAGTATAATTAATAACAATATAACGATGTTAGACAATTCAAGGTACATTCTATTATATTGTTAAAATGAGTTTCGAAAGTGAATATTCAAAATATCATTTTTTTTTATTTTATTCCTATCGAGATGCACTATTACTGCATGAAGCAATCAGTTCCTATATTTACCCGTGGGCCACATGTTAAAAAATCATAACAAAGAATGAGAATTTGAACAATTGTGCATTATTTTTCTTTCAAAAGTTAACACGTTAT
>Ga0209489_104188_pt1 | contig 26827 bp, 10 predicted proteins | sample SiratrowhiteBW_FD_187527 | JGI IMG/M metagenome (GOLD analysis project Ga0209489, IMG submission 187527) | Root nodule microbial communities of legume samples collected from California, USA - Siratro white BW (SPAdes) (version 2) | ecosystem: Host-associated > Plants > Roots > Nodule | place... | reverse complement strand
ATATATATGAATGTATTCACTAAGTAGCAAAACCTCGGTTTCAAAATTAGCAACATCAATCACCATTACCCTTTCTATCCCAATCTCATGATCAAAACCATAAAACTAGTGTTGAAAATTTCTTAAAATTGAAAAGGAAGAAAAAAGTTAGGGTGAAAATTGAAACGTTGATCAGGAAAGGGAAAGAAAGTCCTACCTGTTTGGAGCAGCGAAGCTATGAACGGTGACTCAAAGACTTGTAAACGGTGACATGAAGACCTTTGACGACGACACCATGGCCTCATAGCAAGCACAAGGTTTCATGCTCCTTCACCTCTAATCTCGCTAAAACCTTGTCCCTCACAACATGTTGCTCCAGATAACCAGACAGTGAAGAAAAATTTGAAGATTGTGAATGGAGTGCTCGAAGAAATCGATTAAGAGCCATGGCAGAGTGTGAGTAGAGGAGTGGAGTGGAGTCAAGTGAAATGGATTGAAGTAGAGCTTGAGTGGAGATGAGTGTGAGTGGACCGGAGTGTGAACAGACTGGGAAGAAGATTTTCGTTGAGCGGGATATAAGGGTTTCAAAAATTTGGAAATTTGGAGAAGAAGGTTAGAGCAGGATAAAGGGTTTGAGCAAGGAAGAAAATTTCACTGAACACACAAATGATACATTCTAATATTAATTTTAAAGACCAAATTTATAAAAATGTGGATTAAAATACTTACATTTTTAAAAGTGTGGTATAAACTGACATTTATCCATCTATGTTTTTATAGGTGTTGTCTAAAATAAATAGGAAACGCTTTTCATGTGTAGCGTGACCTTCTTTAAATTAAAACTTACTTTTTAGGAAACATGTAAAAATCGTTGCCTATTCTTATTTTAGACTATATTTTTATGCTCGTTGCGATATAAGTGTTGCCTAAAGCTGAAAATGGTGTAGTGTTTAAATTACAAAATAAGTTTTAGTCACTAATTCTGTCACTAATAGTGACCAAATTTTTTGATCACTAATTTCAGTCACTATTCAACAATTTTTAGTAGTGATTGTTCATTAGTATTAAGTAAATATGTATGTTGTAATAGAGATTCTCTAACTTCATTGATGGTTTGAATCACGTAAACTATGACATCTAGTGGTGAGAAGCTAAAGATAGGTTATCGTATCATCATATTGTATGTGTGAGTCTGAAAGAGTATATCAAAACACGTGTTAAGGTTTGGGTAAGGATATACTCTAAACTCACTGGTTCATGTAGTTAATGTTGCATACCTGAGGTACTAAAATAGGTCAAAGGTTAAATATCTAATGGAGAATACAGGTCTTTTAGAAGGAGTTGGTAGATATTCCTTGACAGATATTTTAGTTATGAGGATCCATATGTGATCTCTATATGTGTGTATGTGTTTAATGCAAAGGACGATGTGTGATTATGTGTTTCAGTATTTAATTGTATTACCTTAGAATTTATGTTTTTCTTAAGATCCTTTTTAGTAGCTTACCTTGTGTTGGTTGTTGTCCATGTGATAACCTACTATAAATATATTGGGTACATAAGCAGATTTAGGAGTTCAAATTGGAGCTTCATCTAGAAGGATGTAGCTGTGGGAATAAAATGTTATTTCTTCTATTTCTTTTCTGGAAAATCATATGCATATCACGTTATCTTTTCCCAAACCTTGTGTTATCAGTTATTACCATGCAAACTCTCTATTGAGTCTGATCCTTTTTGGGATTTTTTTAGGAGTTATAATTTTTGTATTAGATCTGGTTGTATCTTTTCAAGACCTAAGGGTTATGAGTTTATTATGTTTCTTCAACAAGTAGATATTCATTTTATCGTATGATAAGACTGACTATGTCTTTCTTGTCATGTCTAGTCAAATCTTTTTATGTTTCAAATGACGACATTTAGACCACCTACCCCTCCTTCTTTGATGTCAGATATACCCAATTTAGCAAGGGCTATATAGATGATGACAACCAAGGTAGTTAAAATCTAGATTTTTCTCTTAAAATTGTATGATCCTATATGTTATTTACGATTTAAATTCCACACTAGATCGTAAACCAGTAAGATCATAAAGACCGTCGAATAAAATCGTAAAAAATGTGTGATCTTGATTTTTTTTCTGTGCACTGACTATTCACCTTTTTGAGTGAATGAATTCAGTTGAAACCTAATTTTAATTAAAAACTATTATAATTAAAATTTTACCTTGCTACATGTGTTGACAACCATAACACCACTCACTTAAAATTAAGGCAATTTAAATTGAAAACAAATTCCAAACCCAATTAACAATTCATAATCTTTCTGATGCACTTTTCACCTTCTTCGTTGAATATGAGTTTCAATCTCAATTAAAATAAATCACCACCCAATAAAAACCAATGTAATTAAAATTCAAAACAAATTTTAAACCTAACTAGAAATGAAGAGTATTTTTTGTTGCACTATCATATTCTTAATTGAGCTAAACGAGTCTCAATTTCAATTAAAATAAAATCAAAGAAAGTCACTCTTAACGTGCATCTCTATTATTTCTTTATAATATCTTCCTAATACTTTTTTTTTCTTTGCTGATAAAAGAATGTGACACACACATACACACACACACACATATATTAAAAGGTAAAATTTACAATTCGTGTCACTATTCTACGATTTACAATTTTGTAAGCTTGGCATGATCCTATCCATAATCTCAATTTTAACTACCTTGATGGCAACAACCTTACAACAACAAAGTTTTATAATGACGTAACAATATCGGGCTGCACTATATTTGTTGGAGACCACAAGATTAACTTCAATGACATCTCAGCTTCACTAGCAACAATATACTCTGAATTTGGAGGATTTTATGAGACATAATCCCTCCAAGTACAATGAAAAGCCAAACACAGACAAAGCAAGTCAATGGATAAGGGACATTGAGAGAATAAGCCACTCAATGCCCTAAAAAGAAGATACTATATGCCATCTACATGCTCATGGAAGAAGTTGAGTTTTGGTGGATGGGTATAAGTATATGATGGATAAAAAGGGAGAATTTGTATCTGAGGAGAGCTTCAAGACAAGGTTTTGGAGGAGTACTTTCCTGACAGTGTTCGACATGCGAAGGAGATTGAGTTCATACAATTGGAACATAGAAATCTCATAGTTATCGAGTATGCTACTAGGACCAAACACCTAACTAGATTTTACACATAATTTATGACTAAAACTTGGATACGTAGAAAGTTTGAGTATAGATTGAAGTCAAAGCTTAAGGAGGTGGTGGTTCCAATGTCTATAAGGAGGTCCCTCCTTGGTAAAGACAGCAAAGGTGGTGGAAGGTCTAAAGAGCAACAACAAAGCTACTATGCCACAAATGAAGAGGCCTTTAGGAAGCAAGGCTAAGGGTAGGGATAAGAGGAAGTCCTACTCTAGTGGAAGCTCTAATTCTCAGACTTAGCCAACCATCAAATGTTTGTGGTGTGGTGGACCTTATATGGTAAGGTTTTGTCCTCAGTTAGGCTAGAAGTGACTTGCACCAAATGTAATAGACAAGGTCATGTAACCAAAGGTTGTTGAGTTAGGCTAGGGGAAACCCTTTCTAGAGGAATACAATAGGTAAGAGAAACACTACCAAGAATGAATCAAAGACCTGTAGTAGCTAGAAGAGTGTTTGCCATTAGTGGAATTGAATTTTTGCAATTTGATAATTTAGTTATAATGTTCCAATCTAGGATTTTATTAGCTATGTTGTTTGATCAGTTTGAGGCAACCCATTCTTTTGTATTGTTTGCTTGAGTTTAGAGTCTTAAGTTATTGGTTAAAGAGTTAGACATTGAGTTGGTGGTCTCTACACCGACCACAAAGGTTGTAGTGGTTTTGTTTGTGTGTGCAAAGTGTCCAATAGTTGTAGTTGGATGAAGGTATAAGGTCAATTTGATTTGTTTACCTTTAGAGGATTTGGAAGTTATTCTAGGAATGAATTAGCTATCTACTAACCATATCCTTATAGATTATCGGCAAAAGAAATTAATCATTTCTTGGTTGAAAGGAGTGAAATTCATCTCAACTCTACAGATGGAAAAGGAGTTACAACTGCAAGTAAGATGTTTTATATTGTTAGCTTGTTTTTCATCTAGGGAAAATATGGAAAAGAATATGTAGTAATCCAAGAATTTATTAAAGTGTTTCTTGAAGAGATCCCAAACTACCAGCCAAAGGAGAAGTGGAATTTGGAATAGATCTGATCCCTGGAGAAGGACCAATGTTTATTTCTCCATACGGAATTGGACAAATTAAAGAAACATGTAGAAGAGATATTGGAGAAACAATTCATTAGACTCAACATATCCCCATGGGGTGCTCTAGTGTTGTTGGTAAAGAAGAAGGATGAGTCCTCTCATCTATGTATAGATTATAGGTAGCTAAACAAGTTAAAAATCAAGAACAAAATTACTCTTCCTAGGATTGATGATTTGATGGATCAATTGCATGATTTTGTTGTATTTTTCAAGATAGATTTGATATCATGTTATCATTAGATCTAATTAAGTCTGAAGATGTTCTGAAAATAGCTTTGATATGTGAATGTGTCGTGAAGATGAAATGAGTGCAGTGGAAGCTATGTGAATTGGATGACGATGAACTAGGAGGAATAAGGATTTGATAGAGGTTGGGCCAACTATCAATGGAGTTTTGGTTGAACTCTAGAAGTTCATACTCTAACCCTAGCTTCTTCCACACGTCTAACCCTAGCTTGTGTCATAAGCTTCCATGCTCTCTAATAAGAATGCGCCACGTGGATCTCAAGCCTTATGCTACAAGCTTCCTTGTCCACCAATGAGAGTGTGACACGTGGATGAAGTGGCTAGGCATGCTAAACCCTAACCCTAGCATGCCTAGGTCAACCTTCTAACACTAGTTTGACTTTTATTCTACTATAGAACTGATTGCATTTTTTATGATAAAATGATTTTACAATCGTCATGGAGTCAAAATTGTCAGCATTTTGGGTTGAACTTGTGTCTTTGACTCCCGTTGTTCTTTTATTTTCTTGGCCATGGATCTCGTCGTTGGACCTTGCCTAGATCTTCTTCCATCAAGAGGAATTACCCAATACAGGATTTGGAACTACCAGAAGTTGTCATGCCCTTGAATATTTGGAGGCACCACTAATATGGAGCATATTTTGATGTGTTCAGTGATTATAAGAGCTTGAAATATATGTTTGATCAGAAGGAGATCAACATGAGTTAAGAGAAGATGGATGAAATTTCTCAAAGGTTATGATTTTTGGTTGATGTATCATTTTATAAAGGTAAATGTGGTTGCAAAAACTTTGAGTATGAAGAAAACCCATATGGATATACTCATTGTCAAGGAATTAAGTTTGATTAAAATTTCATAATTTGAGCCTCGAAGTCTCGGCATTGTCTGAAAACATTAGTTTTAACATGTTTGTTATAACTAATGAGTTTCTGGAAAAGCTTAAGGATAATCAAATAGAAGATCCTAAACTAAAGGACGTCTTGGATTGGTAGGCACTAACAAGGCAAAATATTTCTCTATGGCAGTTAACGACATCTTAATATTCAAAAATAGAATATATGTTACCAAGGATGAAAAATTGAAGCAGATGGTGATGTTGGAGGGCCATAAAAGCAAGTTCAGCTTACATCCGGGTATGACCAAGATGTACCAAGATCTCAAGAAGTCTTATTTGTGGTTGGGTACGAAAAAAGACATAGCCAAGTTCGTAGTGACATGTTTGACTTGCCAGAAATCCAAAATGGAACATCAATGACCAAGAGGTATACTAACTCAATTTGACATCCGAGTGTGGAAGTTGGACAATGTATAGATGAACTTTGTTACTTGCTTGTCACGAACAATGAAAAAGCATGATTCAATTTGGGTAATAGTGGGAAAACACAGAAAGACTAGACATTTTCTACCAATAAATATGAGAATTTCTACAATAGTAAAATCGACCAGACTTTGTTTATTTTGATTAAGTTTTTAAACAACAAAAAATAAAGCATGAATATGCTTCATTTAACTTTTATAGACAACATATTATGTAAGACTCAAGTGCTCTGTTTGGCAGACGATACATCATCTTGAAATTCTTGCTTCATTTGATAAGCAAAAGTCTCATAAGATGATATACATGCACACAATACCTAATGTTGTACCTAATAAAAATCTTTATGAGCTTATTTTGTGTTGCAGAGAATGTTCTCATCTTCACATCTACCAAGAAGGTCTCATAGAGCACAAGTCAATGTCAAAGATCTCTTGAAAGACATGTTAAACTTGCTTCATGCAACACATATTTTGGCACTGCCCATGTTAAGTTTGGAAAGACTATATGCCTCATATGTCTATGATTTACTTCGATTTGGTTGAAATCTCTTTAACTGGGATTTTATAAGTCATGCCAACTATCACAATGTTGTATAAAGAAAAGATAAACATTTAATGTTACATAGATAACATTTAATGCATCTTTGCATTCATGCGAGAACAAACAACAACTTAAAAATGAAAATTTGAAGTGAAGTCTCTTAGCAAGAAGAAAACGATTTGTAAAAATTCTTTTCTCAACTTTGTATTTAAAGAAATCTTCCAAGTAGAAGACAAGAAAAACAAGTGATCAAGAACTGAAAAATCACCTTCAATTTCATTGCTCAAATGTTTTAATACCCATAACTTCACAAGCACATTGTGATATGATATTTAGGGCTAAATAATTGCTTAAGCCCATATTATTCATTATTAATGCAGAAGAAAATAACATTAGATGATATATCTTCATGACCTTATCATGATAATATGCTCATTTTCTTCATTTCTTATATTCCTCCAAATGCAACCTTTAATACTCTTAAAAAATATAATAAAAATTATAAGAAATTCCAAAATTATATTGATATCCTGAAGATCATATCACATTGTTCGTGTTCGAATAACAAATTAGTAGAGTGTTTAAATATTGTATTCATCATAAGACACTACCTCTCTCTCTTCATAGTCAATAAAACTTATGATCCTTTAGATCACTTCCTTTATTCACCAAACCCTTAGTGAGGAGTGATTGCTTTCCAAACAATACTTGTGCTGAGCCAAGAGTGATTGAAACCCAAAAGAATACTTGGGTTGTTAGTCAAAACTGATTGAGTTCAAAATAATACTAAGTCTTAGCTAGAAGTGGTTGTGCTCTAAAGAATATTCAGTCTTAACCAATAGTGATTGTGTTCCAAATAATACTCAAGTTTACCTAGAAGTGGTTGGCTTCCAAACAATACTATGGATGGTATAGCTAGGAGTGACTGAGGTTCAAACAATTCTTAAATTGTTAACGAGGAATGATTGCATGTTTAAATAATATTTGGATTGTTTTAGACAAGAATGGTCAAGGTCTATATAATACTCAGTTGCATCTTCACAATGTCAGTCTACTTAATGAAACTTGATTGAGTTACTCAAGATTGGACATAGTCTACATTTACATACAAACTAGTATAAAAGCTATCAATGTAAATCCATCTTATCATTAATTTCATCACACACGTGCATGCACACACGCATATACACATATACCCACACCCATGCACGCATGCGCACACACGCATATTCTTCACTCCATGAAAAGCATTAATTTTTATAAGTAATAAATATATAAAACTATTATGCTATTTTTATTAAAAAAAACAAGTTGTCCATACTTTTTCTCAAATTATGTTCACTATTTACTATTTTAGAAAAAAGAAATAGAAGATGGTTACACAAATTTTGTAAAAGAGGAGATAATTGATTATAGTTATAACCATAATTAATTATTCTTGAAAAAAAAATTAATTATGACCATATGTATAATCAATTTTGTGTTCCTTTTTTCTAGCATAATCCACTATGTTTAAGACTACAATTGATTGTGGCGCCAATCTTTATCATCACGTACTATTTAGATCATAAATTTCTCATATTCTTTATTCGTTTTCATGGAAAAACAAAGAAAACATGTAAAAGCTTAATTGTTATCTATCCTTTTCACCATTTTATCTCTACAACGAGGGAACACACATAATATTTAGATCCACATATATATTATTCACAGGTATTTGGAGTCATGAATTGTAAGACCACTGTTCACTTTTAATTTACATGAATAGATGTTACAATAATAAAAACATAGAAAGGGAAGAGATTAGAGGAGAGTTTTCCCTTAAATATGTGATGAAAAGAGTGAAAAATTTAAGGTTTTTTTTCCATTCTGGTACATTTTTTTTTCAAAATTCACAGAATGGGTAATTTTTTATTTTATTTCTGATTATGGATAAATCGTGACAAGTTGGCATGATTTTATTATGAAGAAATCGTGCCATTATAGCATGATTTCAGTTAATTTAGAATGAAATAGTGTCATTATAGTATAGTACGATTTTAGGTATTAATTGAAATTGTGCTGATGTGACACGATTTCAGTTGTTCTAAAATCGTACTGATGTGACACAATTTCAGTTCAATTTTATTATACTGAAATCGTGTTGATGTGACACGATTTCAGTTCAATTTTATTACACTGAAATCGTGCTGATGTGACACAATTTCAATTAAATTTTTAAAATATAATAGTGACACGATTTCATTAATTTTTCGTGGCACGATTTATCCCTAATGAGAATAATGTTTTTTACTCATTCTGAAAATTTCTAAAAAAAAATGCACCACGATGAGAAAAAAAGCCAAAATTTAGCAAATTACCTATTAATATAACCGTACATATAACAAGAGATTTTCTTTAATAACCCTGTTGTAATTATCATTGTTACAAAAACTCATGTCATATGTAAATAACTAATTTTTATTATATGCCTCAAGAAGAAACTAATATTTTATTAAAATAATAATTTTAGTGTAAAAAATATTATAAATATTTTTAATATTGAAAACATGTATGAATAAAAAACCATTATACAATATCATCATAATATTAAATTTATAAATGTGTCTTACTCACTTTGAGTATCAACCTTTAAATCCGTATACATTATTGTATGTCAATTATGTTGAGGCACATAGTTGACAACAGATTGTGTTTTTCTAGCTATTTTTCAATAAATTATTTATATTTTTTTATTATCTAATATATATATAAAAGATATATTTTTAAGCTTTATGACGTACATAGTTCAATGATTTAAAAGAATTTAATAAAATCACTGTCAGTATATTTATTTATTTATTTCTTATTTTAAGAAGTACAAGGTAATTATATAATTTATGATTAAATGGAAAATTTAAGTTTTATTTTTCTTATTTTATTAAATTTTGATTTATTATATTTGTATGAAAAATTTTCAACTTCATTTTCAATTAATTAGATATATATGCATATATTTAATCTAAAAATTTAAATAGAATTTTCTAACTATTTTTTTTCCTATTTCATAAACTAACTACTTCATAACTAATTATTATTCAAATTTAATTCATACTCATTTTTATTATAATACAATCAAGAATATTTTCAAAATTCATCATATAATATAATAATTTTTTCCAATAATATTAATCATTCACACTTTTCATTTCTTCAATTGAAACACTTTCATTTCTTCAATCGAAACAATCTATTTTCATTTAACTTCCCGTTCTTTGTTTTCCTTTCCACTCACCATAATCCAAAGAATGAAAATAAGAGGACAGAAGTAAATAAAAAAAATATAAAAACACTTTAATGGAATAAATATATAATATAATAAAATAAGAATATATTAAATTAACATCATTTAATTATTTTTCCTCAATATATAATAACATTTAATAATAATTTATTTTATATATATAAATGGATCAAACATACATGATAGATTTGGGAAGGGTGAGGTATGATTTTGATGCATTTGATGGTTAAAAAAGTTAAAGTTTTGGTCTCGTCAATCTCTACTGGGCAATGAAACAGGTTGGTAATGTTTTCCCATTTGTTTTTTCCTTTCTCCTTCATCTCTCATATAATATAAACAAAGGGTCACATAAAAAACCAGTATAGGATTGAAATTCAAAGTAGAAAGACTAAAAGGTCAAAAGGTCTTAGGGTAGAGAGGAAACCCTTATTGTAAAATGCCCAAACACTCACCCAATCTTATCACGTTTTGACTTTCCGCATTCCCAGTATCACCACATTTGCACACACACGCGCTTCATAAAGCGGCGCCATTCTGCAACCCAATCCCCAGAATATGCCACGTCACACCTTCTCCATCAAACCCCAGTCACCCTATCATTCCCCTTCATCCTTACCAACCCTAGTCTAAGCTATATATATCCCCATCCCGTTACCCCGTTTCTCTCTCTCTCTCTCCCCTTTTCTCTGTTCTCTTCTCTTCTCTCTCGCTCTCTCATCCGTTCCGTTAGTTTTTTTTCCTCTGCAAAATTCTCTTCTCAGCCAACAAAACCCAGGCCCTCCAAATTAGGGTTTCTCCCCGGGAATGTGATTCAGCGTGCGGCACGCCGACCGAACATCAATGGCGGAGAAGACATGCAGCGGCGTGATAGGGTATGCGCTGGCGCCCAAGAAGCAGAACAGCTTCATCCGCGACTCATTGGTCAGTCTGGCGAAATCGCGAGGGATCGAGCTCGTGCGCGTCGACTCCGACAAGCCCCTCGCGGATCAGGGCCCCTTCGATTGCGTCCTCCACAAGCTCTACGGCGACGATTGGAAGCGCCAGCTCCAAGAATTCCAGACTCGCTTCCCAAATGCGGTTATCCTCGACGCGCCCGAAGCGATCGAGCGCCTCCACAACCGAATCTCGATGCTGCAGGTCGTCTCGGAGCTCCGAATCCAGGACCGGGCCGAGACCTTTGGGATCCCCAAGCAGATTGTGATATACGACAAGGCCACGCTAATGGACCCCCAGGCCGGGGAGAGCCTCAAGTTTCCGGTGATTGCGAAGCCGCTTGTGGCCGACGGCAGCGCCAAGTCGCACAAGATGGCGCTTGTGTTCACGCGCGACGCGCTCGACAAGCTGAAGCCCCCGATCGTGCTGCAGGAGTTCGTCAACCACGGCGGCGTGATCTTCAAGGTTTACGTGGTGGGCGAGCACGTGCGGTGCGTGAAGCGCAAGTCCCTCCCCGACGTGTCGGAGGAGAAGACGGTGGGCCTTTCGGAGAACCTTCTGTCGTTTTCGCAGGTCTCGAACCTGGCCAACCACGACGCGGAAAACGTGAGCGATGGCTACTACCAGCTGATGCATTTGGATGACACCGAGATGCCCCCAAATGCCTTCGTCGTCGACATCGCCAGAGGCCTCAGACGTGCCCTCAAGTTGAACCTCTTCAATTTCGACGTCATAAGGGACGCTCGATACGGCAACCGCTACCTCATCATCGATATCAATTATTTCCCTGGCTACGCCAAAATGCCTGGATACGAGGCCGTTTTGACCCAGTTTTTCTGCGACGTCATGTTCAATAAAGAGCAAGAAGAACAACAGGGGGAGGGTCGCGTTCCCGTTTCGACCAAGGACAATGAGGAATCTTTTCAGGCCTGAGATAATTTTGTCACACACCTCAAATGCGTTTCTCCTTCTGTACTTGTCGTTGGTTGGTGGCTTTTGGGTAACCGTAATTTCCCCAGTGGACCCATTGGCCTCATTGGTTGGTACTTGGTAATGGTAGGCACGAGTTACACATTTCCATTTAGGGTGCAGTTGGTACAGTAGGGTTGGTTGTGGCTAGTTTTTTAACCCTCTTAACATGTATATTCCTTCCACCATTGCTTTGTGGAGATAGGTACCTTTTCAAATACCCTCAACATTTAGGAAAGTTGTATTTTGCGGCTTAAGATACTAAGCTAGAAACTGTTTTACATTATGCCCTTTTTTCCACTCAATAACTCTCTTTTCCCCATTTTGCATACATTGCTTTGGTTCCATGATTCTGTTTACCATTTTCTTGTGCAGTCATCTGTTCCTGTGCTATTTTTCCGTATCAAGGTTCTTAATTGGTATTATGCTAATGAATATTCCTTAAAAGTGATTACCAGGCTAACGTGAAAAGAAGATAAACCCGTTATGCCACTTACTATTGCTTGAGTTAGTTGGTTTAACTTTTATCTAGATAGTAAATATTTGAACTGATCGATGATTTCGTACATAACTGTTCAAAGTATTTGTTGATTTCTGAGCAAAGTGTGTTAAATGCTATTTCTCATTATTTTTGAAGGGAGTAATGTGCTTATGCATAGTTTGCCCTTCATACATGTAAGAATGTTTTAAATCTCAGATTGGATGTGTTGCAGTAGTAAGCTCCAAAAATACAGTATAGCCAGACAGTGGATCGCAGGATAATTTTGTTTATAGTTTTTGGGTGTATAATAAGAATAATCAAAGTGCTAGGTGTCTTAAACAACACATATAAGCAAATTAATAGTGATGCACATTTTTTAGATAGTAATTATCAGTAATCATCTTTTAAATCCAAGTCTTCTTTTACTTTTTCATTACTTTTACGTCATTAAATTTCAATTTTTACAATTAAAATTCCGAAAAAAACCCCTAATATCTGTTCAGAGGGATTTTTGGAATCTACACATGGTGTTGCCATAGACGCTATGCAGCCTGCAATTTGGTCTGCTACGGCTACTATGCTAAACAGCTCTTCCACAGCAATCTAGTAGGCAGGGGTGGCCAGGGGTTTTTGCAAAACTGCTATGACAGCTCCATTTAACCCTGATATGTATGTCTGTTTGTTGTGTTTTTAACTGATTCTTCCAGGTTTCTACAGAAATTTGACTTGCTGGTGTAACATCTTTGTCATCACTATACTCAGGACATAGTCATTTCTTTATTTAATTTGTAGTCTTAGCTTTTAGCACAATTTGGTAGGTTTGCCTGGAAGGCCGGAAGTCTTTTTTTTGGCTCTTCTTTTTAATTTTAAACTATCTGCATGTTTACGGAATTGTCATTCACTAGCAAATTAGCATCCGATGAAATGGGTTTGACTAATGTGCATGAAATATGTTTTTCAAACTTAACATGACTTCTATATTAAAATTGTCTGTTTTCAGTTCTTGATGAACTGTGATTTTTATCCCTAATCCAAACAATGAAGGCCATATATTATTATTGCTCTTGTTTGACCAAGTTGAATCCCTGTCCAAGTTTTGATGCCAACCATACTAATATGTCTTAAAAAGCACAGGTCTTCAATTGTTGATGTTATGGTTAGTAGTTTTTTTCTTAATTTTTTAGTTCTAATCATTGAACTTGCCTCATTTTGTTACTTTTGTATTGCAAATGTATTCTTGGACTTCGTTTGGAATATTTGGACATTTTAGATAAGTACGTTAGGCTGCATATGAAAATTTTGCTGAAAGAATCATTTCAATATTTTCTTTTACTTTCCAATGTTGTATAACCTATGACAGTTACTCTGTTATGATGACTTTGCTTTTGAAGTTATGCATCTATATTTATATGACGTGCAGTACTGGATGAAATAGTGGTCCTAGTTTCAATGGGGCCTTGGATTTGAAACCACTTAACAAGTTCACATGTATCTTACTTGTGAAAGTTAACCCCACAGATATCAAAACTGTTTAGCATTTCCTAAAAGGAAGAGAAAATGGAATTGAAAAAAGAAGTGGCTTTTACACATTGAGATTCTGGCTTGTGCTTGTAGGATCTTTGTTCAGTTGGATAATATTGAAGTGGTTTAACATGCCAGTAAATGCATTTTTGTTTTGCCAGTTTTGTTGGGCATTCTTCCTCCAGGCACATGTCTCCCCAGATGTTTGTCGTGTTACTGTATGATTGATTGATGCAAATCGAGTTTACATAGGTACCTGGGGGATTTGTAAAATCTGGGTACTGGGGTCTTTATTAAAATCTGGACTCGCAGCTGTATAAGACGCTTGTAATGGCTTTTTGCTGTGCTGTAAATTTTATTTAGGTACCTGGTGGCATTGTTAAAATCTAGACTCGTTAGCAGACATGAAATATGCTTGCAAGTTAACCCTCGTTAGTATATTGTGATATCTTTTCCAGGTTGATATCATATATCTTGCCTTTCTATGGTTCTTGTTTTTCTTAAGCCTCAACTTATCAGCAACACAGCACTGGTTGGGGAAAGGGAATAGCCCATCGCTCTTTTTCACTTTTCTCACATGCATGCCTGAAATGTATTATGCGATCTTGACTTTCTGAAAACCTCTGCTTAACATCCAATTGACACACATGAAGACAGTTTCAATTGTTTATGAAATAGGTGTAGTGGTGGATTATTTCACACAAATTAAGATGAATACATGCTAGGTAACTTTAGGAAATTGCACCTAATCACTTCGTATGTTATCTCAATTTTGCATGTTTTTGTTCATAATAATATTTTGGGTTTTCGCTTAATGATTTTAGAGACATGATATGCTTTTTTGTCCACCATGTAAGCTTCGTTGTTGTGTACTTCAAGAATTTGTCTTCGTTACTTGAGAAGTAGTAGTCAGTAAGAATTAACAGTCATAATCACGAAGTGAAACTTAGTACACACGACAAAGTTAAAAAAGAAAAAGAAAAAAGGTCTTGCACATTTGGGAAAGTTTTAAAAGTTACATCTGCAACAATGACAGACGGGCCAAATATTTGTGGCTTTTTCTCCTTGTATAAAGTACCGAGCATGGAAGTATAATTTGTAGCATCCATGAGCTGTAAACAGCAGCTGCCAAACTATAAAAAAGAAAAATAAGGGAAAATAATAGTAAGCATTTCAATCAATCTTGGATTAAGTATTTTTATTCAAATATGTTATTTAAACATTCTAACAATACACCATTTCGAATTGAAGAAGTGGAAGTTTGTAAGTAAAAGAGAATGTTCGGTGAGATTAATAAACTATCTATTACTTACCTCACTAGTTTATACTATTTTCATAAACGCAAAAAATATTTATTAAGTATATTAAAAGTATGTTATTTTAGAAATTTTTGGCTCATTATAAACATTAATCTATAAATTATTTTAGTTATTTTATTTAATTTTTTTTCATTACCATTCCTTATATATATATATATATATTTTAACTTTTTTTTAGTTAAAGTTATTTCCTTCTTGGTATTACTAGGAAGTTTCATCTGTCTATAAAGAGAATAATATTATTAAAAACAACAAAAACAAAAACATTCAAAGGAGATCAAATCAAAATAGATAGTAAATCAAGAAAATTTAAATTGTAGTCCAATCCGATTTCTAAAGATTTCCTTACCAATACAAGCGAACAAACTTTTAAACCAACAAAAATCTTCCTTAGAATCAATCCTTAAATTATCTAGCTTTACATACGAAATCATTAAAATTTTGAGATATTGCAAATGATTAAACAACAATTCATCTATCCCTCAAAGTCTAAGAAACAACAAAAGGCTTTTTTAAAAGCTTCAACAAAAGGCTTTTTAAAAGCCTCAACTATTAATATATAGAATCAATCTCCAACCAAATAGAAGTCCAGCCCTTCACTATTGTAAATTCAATAGCCAGCATAACTTTTGTAACCTCAGTTTTCAAAGCTAAAATATTGTCAATGTATGAAATGAAATTACCAAAATTTTCACATCTGACTACCTCTAAATATTCCAAATACCTCTAAATATTCCAAAAGCTGTTAATCCAGGATTTTCACACACAACACCATCAATATTGCATTGACAATACTAACTCCTAGAACGTTTTAAAGAGCCCAAAATCATCTGACGAACTTTAATAAAGTGACTCCTGTCATTAAAGTGTTTAAAAATCATAAACTTTTCATTATTATTATTTATCACTCCTTTATATTTATTTTCCACAAGACAAATACTACCAAAAATTACTATTATACCATAGATAAAGGAAATTAGTTTACCAAATATTTGAGCATTTATGATGAGCTAAATTACCCAAAATATCTGCACATCCTGAAGTTGAAAACTACTAGATAAAGCTGAGTTTGTTGTTAAATCTCTAATATAAAAGTTAAACTGAGATTGTAGATCGGAACTTTTCTCTAAAATCCACATTGTTCTAAGCATCAACTACAATAGATTGTAGGCCCATGTAAATACCCATTACCCTGAGGCAACTCTAAAATCTTAGAGAACGGTTCATCTATGCACAAGACATAATTTACATAAGTGATTTTCTTTTGCCATCTCCAATAATAATAATTCATCATGCAGAAATTTTACTAATAGTATCTAACCAGATATTATATTATGATACACAACAAATGTCTTGGATTTAATAGGTTTCTGGTATTAGTTTGAAAATCAATTCCTCGGCAAATATGCTATAAGGATGAAAATTAAAAATCCCAAGTTAATCTCAACATATTATTTTCCTCAACAAGGTTGATAACTCCTAACTCACCTTCCTCTTTATTCTTTATTATTGTATAACTTGTTGCAATTTACAATTATGAAATCTCTCTTATAAATAGCCTAAAAAGAATTTCTAATCCAACATTCCACTTCTTTCAAGACAATTTGAAGGCTTTGAATCCTTCAATTTTTATTTATTAATTATTACATTTTTTCTTTATAAAAAATAATAAGCCTAATATTTCTTTATAAAAAAATCAAATGTCTCAAAATAATACGAAAACCTAAGTAAATTATTAACAAATATGAAACATAACTCAAAATATGTTCTTTAAAATTATTTAAACTTTAAAGGTATCTAAAATGGAATTTTTATGAAGTAATTACCTATTACATAAATTAACACAGTGATTTGTAATGTAAAATTCTTCAAAAACTAAAAAATACTTTTTCTAGATTGTAAATTTAATCCTTCTTCATCTGCAAACGTAACTTACGAAATCATAATCAACAATAAAAATAAGAGTAAATCCAAAATCAAACACAATAAATATAACTATTTTTAAAAAAATATCATTCACATAAAATTTTCAATCACATAACTATTTAATAAATTAATTAATTCATCAATTTCCAGAAAATAGATTTAAAGGAAGATCTTTATATTAAAACTTATTCATTCTACATATGACTAAAGATTCACTACAAGAAAACGTCACTTTAACGTCAATATATTTGCATGCATTAAGAAATTGACTCAAATAGCATGGACCAAAGCATCGATTTGTAAAGTTTCATGCATAGCATCGGTTAGACTTACATAAAATTTGTCATATTTTTTTAAAAAATTGCGTCAACTTAGTCTACACAAAAAAAAGTTTAAAAAAAAATTACTGCACGATATGACTCACGTTAAGGTATGCATCAACCTAACCTACACAAAAAAAATAAAATAAAATAAAGGTACGATGGCTTGGGCGACGCTAAGCCCATGCTACCTTAATTAATTTTTTTTTTAATTTAAAAGTAGTTATGAAAAAAAAAGAAATATAATTAAAATTAAATTGAATTTAAAAAATAATAAAATTTAGAAAATATAATATAAAATAATAATAATATTATTATATTAGTAAAATATAAAAATAATGAAAAAAGATAAAAATAAACAAAATAGATGTAAGATTATAATTTAATAAAATAAATAAATAATATTTGATCATAATTTTTGAAATTTAATTGAATGTTGAATCATCAAATATAAATGAATGATAATTAAATAATAAAATGTAAAAGAATAATAGTTGAAACATAAAATATGAGTGAATATAAGATATAACATAATGATACTTAATTTGTTAAGATATAAGATAAACCTTTTAACACTTTTATTTATTTTAAGTTTTATATAGTCCTTTTATGTATTTAAATTAGGTGATGTAATGAGTATTAATTAAATTAAATTTGTATTTATTTTTAAAAAATTAAATTTTTTAGTTATGGTTTTTCTCACTCAAATCACAATCTTCTCTATTGCAATTCTCACTTTCACTTTTTCTCTACTTATTAACTTGCCTCCTCTAGTGTTAGGATCTTTTTATCTAAATTGACATAAACTTTAAGAAACTTATGTAAAAGAGATACTGGTTCACACCATTTATCTTTTAAAAGTCTTTTTTTTTTCTCTATTTCCAACTTTAGAATTAACATTTTCATCAAACTATGCTTTATTCCTTTCCTCCTCAAACATATCCTTTATTGAGTTATTAAACTTGCAGGAGAAGTTTCAGATAACATTTATGAAAATTGTCTCAGAATCTAAGAAATAGTGACATAGCATCTAAGAAATAGTCATATTAATTACACATCTATTTTGTTGCTCTGGTTTCTTTGGAATCATATTATCAATAGTATTAATTATTGATATGTCTTCCCATCCTACTATATATACATGGATCAAGACTTCATGTTAAGTATCAATAATCTTTTTCTATTTTATGAAACTGTCATAATATTAATCTCATTTTATTAGTTATTCTAACATTTGTTTGCCAAAATTTAAACATATGATAAAAACTAATTATTATTACAATAAATCTATTTTAAATTGTCTATTTTAAAATTTTTATGTGAATTTTAAAATTGATTAGAAAATGACATTAAACAAAAAATTTTAAACATATCTTTTTTAATTATGATTATATATGTTTTAATTATATAAATGTAATTATCCAAACAATATATAAACAGAATTAAAATCTAACATATAAAAGTTGAAACTTTATGGATCATCTTTTCAAAATGAATGAAAAAAACATTTTAATATTATTTTATTTAATTTATATTTATTTTATTGATGTTTAAAAGTATAGAAAAACGTGTTTCAAAACAGAGTATGTTTTATTATAAAAAAAATAAAATATGTGTTTAATTTTAACTTTTTTTTATTGTTTAAAATTATAAATTCATGATTTTTCCACGTTTTTAAATTTTTTATTTAAATATTACAAAGTTGTGATCTAAAAACACAACGTTAACCTTAAAAAAGATACTGTTACTGAAGTCTCATTCTAAAATGAAACATCTTAAAAAGGTTTTATTTTAAAAATTGAATAAAATTATCTATTAGACAATATATCTTTTAAAAAGGGAATTTTTGTTTTAAAATTATTTTTTTAAAATTATCCATTTATATAGTTTACCAAATAAATACGCCTTTACTTCTTTAATAGTAGTATATTAATTTTTCTGCCATAATATTAGTAATAATTAACTTAATTTTAAAAATATAAAATGTTATTTTAATCATTGGAATGTAATAATTTTTTAAAAGGCCTTGTGTCTAATAATTTTTTTATATCAAACAAAACCTTTTATAATTTCAAATGTTAAATTAATCTAGATATATTTTTAAGAATAATTGGATACAATATTCTTAGTTTTTGACGTTGCTTTCTACTTTCTATCATATATGAAAGAAATGTTCTCTTCCAATAATGTAGATAAGTTGACATGAAAAAGAGAGAGTTTTATCTTTTAGTATTTGAAAACCCAATTTCAAATACATTTCATATAAATACATTTTTAAAAGTTTAAGATAACATTAATTATTCATTTATTATTATAAGAGCATCTTTTAAATTATTTTATTCATTTAGGATTCAACTTTAAAAAGATGATAAAACTGATAAATGGACTTTAAAGCATTCAAAAGTCAATTGAATGTGATTTTTATGGTTGTTGATAACATTAATATATTAGAATATATTTTAACAATAACTTATGAAATAAATAATACTAAATCAGAGTAACTTTGTTTAGGTAAGAGTAATAACAGTTAATTGATGAGCTGAGGTAGGTACTAAGCTAAGTATAATGTAAAGAAAAAAGTAAAAAAATAAGAATTTATGCCCAATTGATATGGAGTTGATGAAGATGCTTTAATTAGAATAATAGTATCTATGATTGATATATGATAATATATGATTGAGTAACATAAAAAATTATTTAAATTATACATATTCAAAATTAATTATGAATTTTTTCTTCATGTTCATATATATAAAGAAAAAAAAATGCATACTAGAGTAAATGTTTTTTGGTACTCATAATGAAATGAGTGGAAAGAATATTTTGTATTCAAACAACTTTTAAAATTCATAATAGTAAGAAAGTGAAGATTTTTTTTTAATGAAAATTCTTGTTTTAGGTGAAAAAAAAATAAGTTCTTTAACATGGTATAAAAATAATTTTTTTTTCAAGAAAAATTCAATTTATTCAAATTTCTCCTTCTTAAAATTGAATGTTTCTTCCAATCACGTACTCAAATAATGATACTAAAAAACACAGTAAATAAATTGACTAAAGCTATAATAATTGGCAAATCATTTTTTTATATTAATATTAATATTTCATGGTGATAAATGAATAATTTATATTTGAACCCAAAATCCTTGGTGTGCCAAAATTTCATTTCTTTCTTTCTTTGAAATCCAAATTTCAAATACCCCTAACCCTAAACCCATGGTGCCAAAACCCTCGGTGTGCCAAAAATTTCATTTCCTTTGAAACCTAAATTTGAAATACCCCAAAACCTTCATTGCCAAAACTCTCGGTGCCAAAATTCCATTTCCTTCTTCTCCTCTATGTGCTGCCAAAATTTCTGTCCACGATTTTCGTCTCCTCCATCTTCCAAACATTTTGAATCATTGTGTGTGTGAAGTGGTTGTTGTTAGAGCAGTTTGTGGTTGCCAGCGAGTCTTGCGAAGCTTTGAAGGAGGTACGTTGTTCTTTCTCTTCATCATTTTCGATTTCTCTAGCTTGAAAATGTTTTTAATCACCGATTTTACTTTGAAATCGTGTTAAGGATAGGTTAGTTGGTGTTGGACCGATTGGTGGTTCTTCGTGGGTGGTGTGTGAAGTGGTTGCAGTTGGAGAAGGTGGTGGGCACCGACGGGTGTTGCAAAAGTTTGATAGAGGTAAGGTATTCTTCGATGTATTCTTCGATCTATTATTCATCTGTTTGATAGAGCTTGGAATTGGTTGTGATTGTTTGTTTAATTATGAAATAGCAGGAATTTAGGTCTTTCTCTGCATTGAAGAAATTAAGAAACATGTGACATGTTCTTCATTTTTTTGATAGAGCTTGGATTTGGCTGTGATTGTTTGTTTAATTATGAGATAGCAGGAATTTAGGTCTTTCTCTGCATTGAAGAAATTAAGAAACATGTGACAATGGTAATAACAAAACTGTTGTACTAATGTTGCAATTTAGTGAATCTACAATATCAACAACAACAATAAAAGGGCCTTTTTCCATTAGGTTGGGTCATTTGCATGGTGTGAACTATTTTCCACCATCTAATGGGATACTGTGACAAATTTTACTAGTTCTTTATTTTCCAAAGTAGTCAAGGGTTGCAGTGGCATTGGTCTTCGTCAAATGTTTATACGGATAAAGTATAAAATAAAACAGGGTTTAAAGAAGGAATATTGATCTCTCTTGTGATCTAGCATTGCTATTCTAGTAAAATAGCTTATTTTGTCATGCCATGGACATGTGGATATTGTTTGGACTTGGGATAGTGGTGCTCAGGATGGATCGGCTTATGGCCTAATGACTTGCTGCTTGCTCTCTCCCCCAATAGAAACAATAAACTTTAAGTTATCTCTCTTCATCTATAAATCATATTCAAGTCTAACGACTAATTTTTTTGGTCATTTTTATTTTGTTATCAACTTTATGCAGTTGTTTAGCTATAATAGATAGTGACTACTTTGTTAGATCCCCTATCGTAGGGTGCTGGATAATAATTACAATGGGCGGTTAGAAATTTAGACTAGTAATACATGAGATTATCATATTGTGAGATTGAGTTAATTGTTGTAGGAAGTTTTTCCGGATAAATGAGTTTAAAGGAATATTTTCGATGCCATTGTCATTTCTTCGGTGATGTTGATTATTAAGTTTATAGAAAATCAACTTTCATTAATTATATGGTTCAAGGTAACATCGTACAAGATAAAAACAACCCATACAATAACCAAACATAACCTCAATTAATAACATAATCCATAGAATTGCTTCAGCGGTGCTTATTATATCCTTATTAAATCATACAACCATACCCAAAAGGCTTAGCATTACAATAACATCAAGATTAAATAAAATAAGAAAGTTTTGATCAACTTTCACCATGCAAAATGGTAGGCCTTATCAATCACCACAACAATATCATTTGCAATATCCTTTGCCTCAAGCTTCATTCTTCTCATAAAAAACTTCTACGGTCTCACCTGTTTTCTCCTGCTTCTCTTCCTTCACTACTGCTGATTCAGTTTCATTAATCTCCTCTTTCACTTCTTTTGTTTCAAATCCTGTATCATCTTCAAATGCTCAACAACAGTTCTCATGGTAGGTCTCTCTGATGGCTCCTTTTGAAGGCATCTTTGTGCAATGTTAGCTATTGTTCTTACTGCTTTAGAAGGAAACCGACCCTTCAGTTGAGGATCCATGATCAATGACAGACAGTAGTTGTCGGCTAGGAAGGCCGACTCCACTTCACTAGATTCCTCTCTTCCTTCGGGAGATGGCTATCAAGATTTTTTCTTCCTGTGAGTAGCTCCAGAAGAAATATTCCAAAGCTCCACACGTTGTTCTTTGGAGTGAGCATTCCTTTCTCCAGTGTCTCCATCGATAGGTTTCCAACAGCCTAAGTAGAGAATGATGGAAAGATATAATCAACACTAATGTCTTAGAACTTAGAACAACACAAAACACTCATGGCTTGAACAACTTACGGATGAACTGCTTAAAATCTCTTCCTCGGGAATATGTCCAACACAACCATATCTTGAAAGCTTTGCACTAAAATCTTTGTCAATTTGTATGTTGGCGGTTGAGAATTCATTATACATTGCCTACAGACAGAAAGAAATATGTTAGCTAAGATAAAAAAAAAAGTGTATACTTAACTGCATTAATAATAATAACATCCTTGAAATCATCTACTCCAAACTATAAAAACCAAAACCTTGATGAAATCTAAACTCCACGTGCAAATGGGAAAGACATACATATGATCCAAAGTGAAGTTTTATTCTAATGTTATAGAATCAACTATAGCCTATGATGTTGAGAATGCTAGACTTTTAACGAACAAAAAAGAGTTGTAGAAGTAATATGCTAAGATGTTTTCTCTGGTGCTGGGTTCTCAGCCTCTACCGTAGTCTTCACTTCCTCTGTCACTTCTGTTGCCTCATCGGTCTGCACTTCGGTTTCTGGAACATCTGGGCCTTCTTCTTTTGCTTCTGCCCCTGCCTCTTTTGCTTCTGCGATGGTTTCTTCCTTTGCCTGTTCTGGGGAAGAAACCTCAATGGGTGGTTGTTCTGAGGTTGCTTCCTCGGTCTTGATTACCTCGGTTGTTTCATTCTCTGTCACATTTGCTGGTGTTTGTTGTGCAACCTACGAGATCCATTTTCATTCAACTAATTATTCCAAAGCTCCAATCCCAAGCTTAACAAACAAGGCATATTCTGGGGAATGAGAAACTAACTTAAAGATCGATGGGAGCATGATCAGAATACGTATGTTTCGAGAAAAAGAAAAGAAAAGTAAATGAATAGTCTTAAATGTTGAGTTTAAAAAGATCAATAGAACTTCTAGAATCCAGAATATAGCGCTAAAAATATGATGTAACATGGCAATGACTGTTAATGGAGGATTAGTTTGAAGCGCAAGATAAGCTTGACGGAAGTAATAGTTTGCTGATAAAAGGCTAGAAAATTTATGTCTGATTATTCTTTACTTAAATTATTGATCATCCTCTAGAGTTTGGTTGAATTATTTATGTCTGATAAAAATAAAAATATTAATATCTAAAACATTTGAGTGAAACACCAACATACTTCATACAGTTTTTGAGTGTCAGGAATGTTTAATTAGATACATACATATCATATCATGGACATCATTGAGGATAAGGATAGTAAGGGTCTAGTTGCCAACTAAACCTATGACGAGCTCATTACACAAATATACAGAGTAATGGTTCTTGAAAATGAGCGACCAGGGGAAATGTTTCAACACCAATTACAAAGTGGAATGAATGGCTTTTGTGGCACAACATGAATAATGATGGTGAAGTCTCCAATTTGGAGAATGAGTTAGATATTAGATATTTATAATGTGTTGGAATGTGTTGGAATAATGCTTGGCCCTCGCAACAGCCTTCTCCTTTTGCGACGGCTTGACCCACGCTAACTTGCTTGCATGAGCTAGGCCGACGCACTCTAATGCAGACGTGGCGTGGGCTAGGCCGACACAATCTTATAAAATAGTGACAGTTTTGAGACGGTTTGGCTGATGCACATTGCGTCTAATTTTTAGCCGATGCAAATTTCACTTTGCTTCCAGGGTTTTAGCATTCGCTATGAGGCCACCGCTTAACCGATACATAAGCGTCAGTTTTTGTATTTTTGCGATGATTTTTGGCCCACGCTATGACTTATTTTTTTGTAGTGATCTTCCACTTAGTCTCCTCAGCTTCAGAGATTTTTCACACAATACTTTTGAAATCAGGCTGCACACAATATATCCTTTTCTCATAAACAAATTATGAACTTTATTTAATAATAAAATATTCATACTTAAAATATCAACTCAAATTTGCATGTACAATAAGAAATATTAATTACAACAATATAATGCACATTAATCACAACAACAATAATTTGTTTTAACAACAAGACTAATTTCACATTACCATAAGAGCATAAATAAATTCAAAGTAACAATAATAGTAATAAAATGCAACCAATAGAATATTTAAATAAAATAAATAACATGATTTTTTTCTTACAATTATGATCATTGATTAATGTGTAGCAGATGTGTGTAGCATGACTATGTGCTTCTGGTTCGTCTAATATGTCTTTACATGGTTGATTCGCTTTCCATTTAGTAAAATCATCTTTCCAGCATTTCACTAGTGTATCAACGTATCCTCTAATGCATTCAACTTTGGATGATCGTCAACTTGAACTACATGTTAGTTTCTGTTACACTTTTACCTTTTGAATATGTGTGAGCTTTGTTATATCCCTTAATTAATCTTATAGTGTTTTTTATTATCAAAACTCATATAATTCTTTTGTCATACTATCTTAGAAGGGATCATATTGTCGAACTATTTCATACATAATAAGGAAATTCATGTATATAAAATTGTGCACTTCTTCATCAATAAAGCATAAAATTCTTTTCAAATCAACTTTCAATTTCTAATATCATTGAACTTAGACTATTTCTCAAAGCTATCTAACTATAGCTTTCCTAAATCGAGGCCAACCAACCAACAACCTTCTCTACTATCTCTAAAATACTAAAAATTAGGCTCTAGAACATGAAAAAGTGACGATGTTATAGAAAAGCCTTTGAATAATGGAGTCTCACTACTCCTTTTGGCTTTAATTTTACTTAGTAGGCTAATTATATGGCCATTCTAAATCCTTAATTTAAGGAGCAGTTTTATTGGCGAACGTGAAGACAAGAGGGTAGTTGTGCTGACATGTCTTTTTGCATTATTCATTATTTTCACACGCAGACATGTTGAACTAACGGGGGGTCTAGACGTACTACACTAATTCCAATTACAAATTTTATGATGCAATGCATTCGCATTCCATGTTCACGATTTACGTGAGCATTAGCCAGATCAAAATTTCTTTAGTGGGTGAGAAGAGGAATGGTGCTAAGATCATTGTCCTAATTGATGCAACATATGATCAAATTAAAGAGGTATTAATACAAATGTTATTCATAACTCTGCTTTATCACTACAAAGATTTTGCTTGATGCCTTATTTAACTGAAGATACAGAATACATTAAAAATCAATAGAAAATTATAATGTGCAATTTTTTCTGCTATGGAAAGAACTAACTATGATTACAAACTTCACAAATTTATGAAGGACGTTAACCAAACAATAAAAGAAATTATAATGAAGGATCAAATCAAAAGAAACAAACAAATGAAAGAATGAAAAATATGTGGGTATGGGATCCTTTAGTTGATTATCTTGAAGCAAATTTCTTCTATCAGGAAGCTGAAGATGCAGAAGTGGATGTCAAGCTGCAAAAGAAATAAAAAAAATTATGTAAGGTTGCACATGAAAACGAGGCACTTAACCATTATAGCAAGGCAAACCAATTAAGAATAAAAACGTACTCTAGAATCTCTTTCCAGTAGGAACCGCTTGTTTCATCATCATCAATGAGAAACTTCTCCCAAGCCTCAAAAGTTGTAGAGGAAGGTGACTGTGTAGACTTTTGTGCTGCATTATAGTTGCTCTCCATTTTGTTGAAGGTAGTTGTCCTTGGACATGAAGCAACTAATGCTGGAAGTATATTTTCTACTTGGTTTTGTTGTGCAGTGTTAATGTTTTGGGCATAACTAAGAACTTCTTGATAATTAGTTTCATTTTCTTTCTCTATCCCTGATTTGAAGATATTCTGCTGAGAATAATCACTGTGTGATTGAGAGAAGAGATCGGATATGTTGTTACCAGGAGGGTTTGGATATTCTGGACCTCCGAACATTGAATCTCTAACTTGGAGAGCGTTTCTGCCATTGAGAAATGTATCAAGAGGAGGGTTGAGAATTTGATTGTCTAAGAGGTAAGGATTACTCATGTTGATCAATGAAGCGTTGTTCATAAGTTGTAACATATTTTGTAGCACTTGTAGTTTGGCTAACTGAGTGACATCTGCTTGTAAACCAGTAGGGTTGGTCCAAGAACTCATTGATATGCCCGAATTTGACATGCCAAGCAACGGGAAAAGATTCATCAGATTCAAGTCAGTTCTTGGCCTGTGAGTTTCTGGATCGATACCCATGTGGAGAAGCTTTTTTCTTATGGTGGTGTTCCAATAATTCTTGATCTCGTTATCAGTTCTCCCCGGAAGCCTTGTAGCAATCTTTGACCACCTAGAA
>Ga0209489_104187_pt1 | contig 26830 bp, 8 predicted proteins | sample SiratrowhiteBW_FD_187527 | JGI IMG/M metagenome (GOLD analysis project Ga0209489, IMG submission 187527) | Root nodule microbial communities of legume samples collected from California, USA - Siratro white BW (SPAdes) (version 2) | ecosystem: Host-associated > Plants > Roots > Nodule | place: USA... | reverse complement strand
GAAAAAAAAAAAAAGATATATTAGTCAAAGGAAGAAAAAGAAAGAGGGGATCATTTTGGGGATGGAAAAAAGAGAACGAGAGAGAATATTGAGAAGAGAGAAAAGAAGAAAGCACACTGAGAAAGAAAAGACTAGGCACCAGGTATGTTTTTTTCCTTTTTGCTTGTACATTCATTCATGGGATAAAATAAAAAGCACCCACAATTATTTCTATTTCATCAACATGCATCTCCATGAACGCATAATTCCACAATGTTTCTGCATTGTGTTTTTATCCTGCATCTCCACTGTACATCCCACCATGAACCTCCGTCACCTTTCCATTCCATTCCAATAATCATCAACCAAACCACCTTCTATGCCATGTTAACCCCACTTCCTAAATACACAAACCAAATATCACTCACGGAAAAAATGCAAGCTTCGAAACCCTTCAGCGAACCCTACAAGCACCACATCTCGACGAAAACGCCCCTCACAAATACCCAATAACAGAACTATGTGTACCCTGATTTTCTATCCTGTATAGAGATACGTAGGAGCGAGGTCAAATCCTTGTCGGGCCCTCTATTAAAAAAAAAATATTTTTGTTTGTTGTTATTTGCATTCTATTTCTGTTTTTTGGGAAAAATAAATATTTCTAAAAATCACACTCTTTTATTTTACTAATTTGATAAAAGTTACCGTCTTAGGATGGGCGTTGCGGGGTGCTAGTACCTTCCCCGCACGTAACCGACTCCCAAATCTTGGAATCTGGTTCGTAAACATTTTTTTTATTTTTTTGGTTTTTTTATGATTTTCCATAATAAACTGTAGTGGCGACTCCAAATCTCTATTTAATTATCCAAATATTTTTTAAAACAAAATTTTTGATCGTCCCGTCATGAGCCCGGTTGTGACAAACTCATAGAGCTATAAAGAAGATGATGAACAAAGATTTTATCCTATGAATCAGGCGTGCACCAATGTATGTTTCAAAACAGTAACAGGGAAATATTGATTACTTACTTGTTGAAGTATTCTTCAATTGGCGTTTTCTTTAAGAAACCAAACCCTGAACTGTGAAATTTCACTCTTTATATAGACAACAGGCGGGACACGAATGGTTAATAGTCCGTTTAGCTTCCTGGACCAAAAGTAGTTCAAATGAGGCATGCAAGAATTAACCCAACTATTAACTACGTTCAAATGCTTGTTGCTCAAAGCTTGACACCACAACCTCTCTAACAATTAAAATTCTGAAAAATACTAGTTTTACACCACTGTTCATTAAAAACTTATTAATAAAATATTATATATTAATAAAATAATAATATATTGATATGCTATTGCCGTCTTTTGTTTTTATTATTTTTTTCTTTTCATGTGAAATGGGCTCGGATATGGGTTAAAAATGACCCAATTTAAAAACAAAAGCAAAGAGAATGCAAACATTAAAAAACTAAAGCACAATTATTAAAAATATTTTTTATATTTTTTCTTTTTTACATTTTTCTTCATTATATTTTTTTTTTCTTTTTAAAATAGAATGTCATCATAAATATTTTTATTTTTCAATTTTTCATCCGGATGAAATTGAGTGTTTACTCTATTTTTAAATTTGATTGTCTAAAGAGGTCACTCATTCTATTACTACTCTAGCCGAAACACGCTTAAGGAGGTCACTTATCCTAATACTAGTCTCGTCCAAGAACGCTTAACTGCGGAGTTCTGATAGGATCCGATGCATTAGTAATGGAATGATCACACCTGTCAAGTGTGGCTGATCAATACATATATGACTTCGGTAACGGACAATTTGGTGATTATTTTTATAACAATTAACACATAGTTAAAAATTGGTCTCTAAATAACTTTTTTCTCAACTAGACTAGATGTTAAATCATTAAATATTTACACACATATATAAACATATATCATACGTATTAATTTGAATTTAAATATACACTATAATCCACTCACAAGTTCCTTAACCAAATAGTAATCACTTAATTGACCTATTTTCTTTAAAAAGGAAAGAATTTTTGCTAAAGCGAAAATTTTCTAATTGAGTGAAAATCGGATATTTGTTTCATTCACTTTTTGCTTGAGAAAAAAATTAAGCTCTACGGAAGAGAATTGTCTCGTCATGAATTTTGCCTGAGCAAAAAATGCAAAAAAATATCGATTAGGCAGATTTCACAAAAGTATCAATTGTAATTGTTTGCATATGTACTAAAACGAACTATAATTATTCAACACTATAAACAAGCCAAAATATCTACTACATTTACCTATTACTTGGATACACAAATTGGTTACTATAACCATCACAACTTAATTAATTTTACCATGTCAAAATCAATATCTAAGTTCAAAATCAATGTAAATATAATATTCAGTAATGCAGTCCAAATATATTTAGGTATAACTTTTACCATTTCAATAACAATCATTATCCATAATCATAAGCACATTCACTCATAATTCAAAAGATTTTTGTTATATGATAGTTGTTTGGGCTCCAAGCAATATGTAAAAGAGTTGAAAAATATCAAAACTACCAAAGACCTACTAAAATATCACTAAAACAAATAAAATACAAAAAAAAAAAAAAAAAATAAAATATAAAAAAAAAAAAAAAAAAAAAAAAAAAAAAAAAAAAAAAAAAAAAAAAAAAAAAAAAAAAAAAAAAAAAAAAAACTAAATTAGTTGAAAGAAAGAAAAATTCTCAACTAGTGAAACTTTAAAACTAGTGAATTAAAAATAAAGATATTTTAGAAAAAAAAAATGAGATTCATCTAAATTAAAGTATTATTTGGGAAAAAAACAATGAAGGAGGAGGAAAAAGGGAAAAAAAAAACATAAAAGAAAAGATAAAAGGGTTTTGGCAACTTCTCATACTACTATCTTACTAGTTATATAACATTCTATGGGTATAAATTTTAAAAAAATACTTTTTAAGTTTGTTTTCTATTTTCAAACCATTAAGGATGTATTTGTTTTAAAGAATGGATTTGATAAGAAAAATGATGAATTTGAGAAAAAAGAGAGTGAAAAGTGAGGTTGTTTGAAATAAGAAAAAAAAAAGTACAAAGTGAAGAGAAATAAAAAAATTTATGAAAGGTGTGATTGATGTGATTGTTAAAAACATAATTGATAAAATTATAAGATTATAATTTTGTCTTTATTGTTAAAATTAATTTAAAGTAAAATATAATTAGTTATTTGTAAATGAAATTTCTGTTATTAAAGCATTATTTACATTGTGTTTCGTAATCTCATTAAAAAAAATTATAAATTATCTAATATTATCGATACATACAAAATTCTTAATAGTGGATTATAATAAAATTAAATAACATTTGAATAACATAATTATAAAATATTTAACTAAAATTATAAATTTTGTAAAACTTAATGAAATAAACAGAAATTGTTATAAAATTTCAGTAGCTAATAATTTAAACATAAAATGAATTATGGTAAATTATTTATACTTACTACTCCCGATTTAAAAAATAAATAAATTACGAGTTATCTAACATTGTCAATACATCTAAAAATATATAAAATAGTTTCATAAAATTAAATTAAAATTAAAATTAAATTAATAATAATATTGTTATTATTATCATTTTATAAATTTATTTTGGTTTTATTTTTTAATTATTATTATTACTTTTATTATTATTTTATTATTTTATTATTTTGATTATTATAATATTGTTTATGATTTTTTTATTAATTTTATATATTATTATTATTTTAAGATTTTATAATTATTTTTAATTTTTATTATTATTAGTATTTATAAATTAATATTTTAAAATAGTATTTATTTACAATTTTATTATTAATGTTAATAATAATTTGAATATTTTTTATTATAATAATTATTTTAAAATTTTATTATATTATATATAATATAGTCAATAACCTTTATATATATATGACATAATTGGTTATTATTTTTTATATTTTTTTACTATAAGTGTATTTTTTGGTATTTTTTTTTAAAGAAAACCTATTTAGGATTATTGTCATCTTATTCAAAATAGATATTATCCGCAAAATACACTGATCAAACATATTATAGCAAAGCACTCATCACATATGCCAAAAAAAAATATATAACAATTACAAAGTTATATTATGTAATTAGATATATACTTTAAACAACATTCTACAACATAGTGTTAGTCAAATCCAATCAATGTAAAGAAAAATAAAATAAAATACACAATCTAATTAATTAACGAGAGATACACGTAATTGATACTAAATCACATAATCAATTACATGGTTATATGTGCTTCCATAATCGATTAAGTATTGTGTGTGAGTTGTATTTCTTACCTAGTATCATGCACAGTGAAAAAAATGAGGGATACTCACATAATTGCCTAAGTCTAGCTAGTTTTTCTGTGTAATCTTCGTTACTCAGCGAGACACTCCATCTTTACCCTTAAATCTGAACTCTTAAATCGTTGCATTGCATATTAGCTGATAAAAACAAAAGCATATTCAAACTCGCTCCTATTTGCTCGTGAAGAGTTGTTCTAACATCCTTTCTGAAATTCATAAAATATATACTGGAACACATTTCCAGGATAAGATTTCCAAAACAAGAATTTTGGAATAAAATTTCTAAAACACATGAAATATATTCCAGAATAAGTTTTGTAGAAAAAGATTTTTGGAACAAACTTTTCAAAAACGTATATAATACTTTTTCTAAGTATGTTTTCAAGAATAAGTTTTTCATAACCGGCTTTCTGAAACACATGAAATGTATTCTAAAAAGAGCTTTTTAGAACAATTTTCTTTCCTCTTCTAACTGCAACGTTCTCCTTCTCTTCTTCTTCTTCTGCAACAGTGATGGTGCAGCTACAGCAGTGGTGAGGTAGCGATGGTATGGTGCAATGAGGGAGAAGTGAAGGACTATTCGGTTATTTCAGCCAATTGTGGAGGTACATGTTCAAAATAGGAGGTGCGAGAAATAAAAGGCTTGAAAGTTTGTAAATTGTGCAACGGTGTGTTAGGTTCACTTCCAACCATGTAGCAGATGGGGCTTAATTTATTGCTATCAGTGTCTCCCTTACAGATTTGTATTTCCAACATATCATTTCAACTTTTAAAAAAAATAATGTTACAAAAGATCAGTCAAATTGAATTTAAACAATAAAAAACTAAAATTGTCGTTGTGAGACGAAAAGAATAACATAAAAATTACATTAAAACAGTATAGGTGTTCCTATTTATGTTATTATCAAATATTTGAGATTTTATCTGCAATTTATGTAATAAACGAATCCATTAAATATCAATATATCACCAAATCAAAATTTTTAGTTTTATTACAACCAGAGGAAACATTTCTGCAACTAAATTTTCTCTGATAATACAAGTTTTAATAACTATAAAAAAAATCAATAACTTTTTTACTCGTGACCGTAAATAGCCAAGTATTTCGTGCTCAAAAACTAAATAATCTAACAAATCAAAACATCTTGGCGCCAAAAAACGATACTCTCTTCTATCCCTTTTGTTTTTCAAAATTTACACAATAAATTTTCTTGGTTATAATAATTCAATGTTTCTAATTTTACTCGTTCCCATTATTAAATCACTATATATATAAAGATATAATTAGTAAAAAATAATTAATGTTATCTTAAATTTTGGAAATGAAAAAAGATGTATTCGACGAAACTCGTCACAGAACGTCTGTGTTCATTATCTTGCTTCCAGTAAACAATTCATGAATCCTCCACATCATGTTGTTAGCTTAGCAGAATTTACAGGTGCGATATTCATCAACGTGCAAAATGAAGATACCAAAAGCAATCTGATAACATATTTAATATCACTTTAATTTACCCTTGCCTTGTTTCCAACGTACTTGTTAATATATAACAAGAACAGTAATCATAAAGATGGATTGAACAATGAACAATGGTAATAGTGGACTGTACACTGAAATGATTTTACTCACGTATATATGTTACTATACTGGACACAGATGAACTACATGATAAATGGGCAATTATTACAAAACACTACATCACAGAATTACAAAATTGGATACTCGTGACTAATTATCAAAAAAATTATGACACAACACAAATATACATGTGCTTATATGAACGGGAGGCATGGGGATATTTCTTGATAGCTTGGATCTGGACTTGTGCAAGGCATGGGGATATTTCTTGATAGCTTGGATCTGGACTTGTACAGCGCTTGCACGCTGAACTTGAGTCGTCTTCACTGAAGTGAGTTCGGCCTCCCAGACATCTAAGCTAATCTGCATCCTAGTACAATTTTTCATGCATATATATGTGAAGAAAGCAGACTAAGAGCAGAAGCTACATCCTATATGAAGTTCAGAGTATCATATATGAACAGAGAAGGATAAAGAATCCTGCATTTCAGGGAGATTTCCTATTCATTAAAGGGGAGCGTGACTATATAGATCAGGCTCAAGAACCAGAGTGTCAAAAACATCCACCAGCTGAGAACACTTCTAATAGTAAATTCAAGAATCGCTCCAATCAGCATCGTCATCTTCATCACTTCCAGCCAAAGCCTATTTATTTAAATAATTAACATATTAGTGAACCCTGAAGAAAAGGGAGTAAAACCATCGAGACAGAACAAGACAGAAGCACACGCCTATTAGAGTAAAATAAACGGATAAAAAGAAAGACCTGGCGAATTGCATTTGCTTTCTCCAAGATGGCTGCAAGCTTCAAATTTGTTTTTGGACCTTGAATGCTAGGTCGCGTAGTCACAGTAGGCTTCAAGTTGAAAGACTGAGAGAACCAAAATGTTTTTTTTTTTTTCAAATAAAAGAATGATTTCAATACGAAAGGGTACACTAAGCATAAAGAAAGTAAGTTCTAACCTTTGTTCTTATCTGTTCTAGTAAAGAATCTCTTTCATCTACCTTCGGTGCAATTTCAGGCATGACCCGTTCGGTAACCCTCCTAAGCTGCATTAGTTCAAAGGCAAAGTTTTATGCAAGAATGAAGACCTCAAAAGGATATTCAGTGTCATATAAGAACTTGATACTGTCTCACCTTGCTTTTGTCATGCGCAGCGACAGCATCTATTAGAGGATTTCGAGGACGAAGAAGCTTACTCTTCGGTTTTCCATTAGTCCTTTCACTCTCTACATCTGAAGTATGATCAGATGTATCCAAGGACCTTGCCATTTCCCCCTCATAGGTCACGAAACTCTGATTAGGCTCCATACTTTCCATGTTTGGAGACATGAATGAGATAGGAAAACATTCTTGTTCCCCTTCTAAATTATGTATAGAATGCTGAAGGGTTTGAACTTCAGAACTAGTCCCTGACATTAATTGACTTGGAGGTAGAGTCGATTTTTCTTGAGAAGTGATAGAATCATGTTCAGGCCCGGGAACAGCACATTCAACAGGTGGAATTGGAGGGTCTGGGTTAGAACTTTGTTCCATTTCTCCATCGGAAGCAACGTGACTGTCAGGACTGTCCATTGATACCCCATTAGTAACAGACTGCTTAAGTGTTTTATCATCTGAACTAGGCTCCATTAATTGACTTGGAGGCTGAGGCAGTTTTTCTTCAGCTGAAACGGACTCATGTCCAGAAACAGCACATTCAGCAGGTGGAATTGTAGGGCAAGGGTTTGAATTCAGTACCATTTCTCCCTCGGAAGCACTTACGTGACCATTTGGAGGCCCGTCCATAGATACCATAGTAGTCATAGTCTGTTGAAGTGATTTATCATCTGATCTAGTCTCCAACATTAACTGATGTGGAGGTAGAGTTGAACTTTCTTGTGTAGGGATGGAATCATGCCCTGAAACAGCATATGCAGCTGCTGGTACAGGCACAAATGGGTTTGAATTCTGCATCATTTTTTCCTCAGGAGCAACAATGAGACCATGAGGAGACATGCCTGTAGATGCCACAGGTAAGGTTAAGAAGGGATTCTGAATTTGGTTTCTGTCCACCAATAGGTAATTATATAGACCTTTTGATTCATTAACCATGATAGGAAATTGAAAAGGAATAGCAACAGGATGCCCTGAAACACCAACAGCAAACCCAGAAGAATGTTCGGGCTTATCACTTTCCACAGCCATGACAGGCAAAAATGGACTCTGATACAACGAGGGCTCTCTCTCAGAAGTTGGCAAACCAAACAGAGATTTTTTATCCAGCCTAACTGGCTGGACTGAAGCCTGACTTACTTCTAATTCTTCTCTCTGTGAAGGTAGGGAAGCCTGTTGAACCTTTCCCATTCTCCATTGCATAGGCGGTAGAGGAGGCATAGGTGGCATCTCATCAAGATTACTTTCAGTTGCCTTGGAAAAGTGGCTAGGAAGAAGAGGCATCAATGGATCCATGACAAGATTTGCATTCTGGCCAGATGACTGCGGCAAGGAATAAAATGGTGATGGCTCATTTGCATGTATTTCTGACACACATTCAGAAGTAGCACGATTGCTTTCTTGCTCCAATAGATATTGCATCTTCTGATATTGAGATTTCTCAGAGGCAAAGTTTCTTTCATCTCTGAGTGGATATTCTTCATCCTCTTCACCAATTTGGGATTTTGAGAACAGATCTAAATCAGCTTCAGGTTCCAACTGATTACCCGAAGGTGATGTAAAACTATCTCTCTCATTTTGTAATGGATCATGCTGACCATTAAATATTGATTCTGACAGCTGGGCATCCAACCCCGAAAATTCAGGCACCGTTTCTGCATCGTCAACAAGAGCACTATGTTGGAACTTCTGAATATTACATGTTTCTGAATCTGGAAGATCACAGCGAACAGTTTTGTTCAGGTTCAATTTTGCATCCATAGAAGTAATTTCTGGTTGATCCACTATCTTCTGGTCCTCTAGTTCTGTAGATTCTCTGGAAACTGCCTTGTCAACTTTCCCCTCCTGTGAATCTGCAAAAATAGGAAGAGATTCTTCTAACTTCGCAACATTACTGGTTGCAGAATTTATTACATCAGATGATGTTACATCTAGCAATGGTGCCAATTGATTCTCATTCGCCTCTGCATTTGTGTCCATGGCATTTTGCATCAATTCTACTTCATTGGATTTCAAGTCCATTTTATAAGAATGAGTATTCATCAGAGGTTCTTCTGAATCCGAAAACCCCCTTGAAGGAGAAGTCTGACTAGAAACTGGGCAAGTAAAGATACCCACACCATTTTCAGCACTAGAAACACAAGGAACAGAATATACAGCTTGATCTTCTGACTGAACATTTTCAGCGACCAGATCATTTACCATCACATGATTATCAGGAGATGGATGTTTAAAACGACTATCACCTTCAACGGGATCAACACTGCAGGTGGATCCATTTATTTCATCATCATGCACCATCTTCGGTACCTCATCAACTTCCGATGGCAGATCAGGATTTGAAACTTCAATTTCTGCTGAGCCTGGTTCTTCCTGTGTTTCGTTTTGAATTGAGTCAGAGGAAAGCACCTCGGTAAAGAAACTCATTGAAGGAATCTTCAGAACAGTCTCCGAATTGAGCTGGGTTGCTGTAGTAGAACCTTGATCGTTTGTGTCATGACATTCAGGAGCCAGCACAGCACCTGAATTTACTTCTAATTCTTCAGTGGACGAGCAAACAGTATCCTCTCCAGGTGAATCAATATCTCTATTAGACAAAATTTCAGAAATGCTTTCATTTGTAGGTCCTGCTTGGAACATTTTGATTTCGGAATGAGAATTGCATTCATCTCCATGAGCAAATTTCAAATCATTAGAAACTTGTAACAAATCATCAGAGTGAATACATGGATCATCATCATCCAAGTTGTCTAATGATGTTTTATCAGAAGAATCCACAGGACAAGCATTATCTTTTATGAGGGAGACAGAAACAGGTTTGGAAGTAATAGATTCTACAAGCCCTGTTCTGTCTGCATCATCATGAATTGTTTTGCCTGCATCATCTCCAATTCTGCCTGCATTATCATCTTGCGTTCTGTCTGCATCATCACCATCTAACCTTAAATTAAGTTCAGCAGGATCAGATGAGGTTTCACCTGGTTCCGTCCCTGCAGGTAGGACCAGTGGTGAGGTGGATCCAATATCTGAACACAACCACTGTCCTGAAGTCATCCTATCTGAACAGGCTTGCCCGAAATCAGAAATCTCTTCTTCATGAACAGCAGCATCATCATGCGTGACAGACCTCCCACAATCTGTGTGTTGGAACTCAACATTTTGGGGAAGCTGGTCGGATGGTGCATCTGCAACCACCGGTCCATAATACTTGGCATTTGTGAATAATGAAGGTTCTGGTTTATTTTCGACGGTGCTTAATGAATCAGACAGCAGTAAATAGGGTCTATTTTTCATGAAAGAATCATTTTCGTCTAATGCAGAGGAGTTTCCAACAGATCGATAATCTGAGAGGTGAGCTTGTAGTTCTATATGCTGCCCATTTATATCTCTTCTGAGTGAACTATTATTGTCTAACGAAGAGGAGGTTCCAGTTGATGGAGAATCTGACGACTTGGCTTGCACTTTAATAAGTTCTTCATTTCTATCTTGTTTGAAAGAACTACTATCATCAGACATTGAAGAGTCCCCAAATGATTGAGAATCTGAAAAATTGGCTTGTAGTTGTTCTTCTTTATCCTTAGTATTTGTTGTCTTTTGAACATTCAAGAAGCTATCCTTAGGTTTGTACTCGTTGTCTGTATCCAATTCTGATTCCATGGTAGTTAAAGCATCCATGTAATTGTCAACTTCACTAGTCACATCATCTGAATGGTACCCATCTAAGTTGCCTTCTATTTTCCTTGGTTCATCAATAGCCAATTGTGCTACATCAAGCAACTTACGATTATTAGAAGATATATTATCTGTCACACCAGATGAGATTTGTTCTTTCACCTTCACAGGATCTCCATCGGTCCCACCATCCATTTCTGAAAACGATTTTAGTTCTAAGTCCTGCTCATCAGGGGATGAATAGGTGTTTTCATTTCCCTTTGACCTTTTCACAGGACTGATGCTACTGATTTCAAGAATTTTAATCCCAGTCTCACTAGTATCATCTGATGTCAATTTCACAGGCAATGGAAAGATTGAAGTTTCACAAACCATTTTCTGATCAGGTGAAGGAGTTTCCAGAAATTTCTCCATGTAACTCTTACCAGCTCCAGCTTCAACTGCCGGAACATTCATTTGTCTTTTTTTCAACTTCACTAGACGTGCAGGATTACTATAACCATTTTCAATACGCTCCTCAAGAAGCAGCTGATGTAATCTGCAATGACGGAAATTAAATTTAGCCACCAAGCAACCATAATAAGAAAAATGATTCATCACAATAAAATTATAGGAGCTTACTTTGAATGTGATGGTACAACATTAGGAGCTTCACCGTCCCTCAGCCTTGCTCCTTTCTTCAGCTGGAAGTGAATAAAATAAATTATTTATACAAGCATTTAATTTTACATTGCATAAAATTATTCGATATGGTAATTACAGAGAAATGCAACCCAGGTATAAACAACAAAAGGCAGAGCTAAAAGTTGTCCACCTGCTTGTATCATATGCGGTATCATACATGTATGAATCAATGGTAATGCATGGACCTCAAATAATTTATAAATTTGAAGCAAAACAATAATACACAACATGAAACCAATCAAGATCACACATTTAAAACGATTTTCCAGTAAAAAACTGTATAAACGGTAGAACTTTTGTACCTTGACTTTACGAATTCTCTTCTCTCTCTGAACTTCTATTGTAGCATTTACAGGTGAAGTTGATTCTATTTTAAAGAATGATGGATCAGTATAACGCTTAAGGCATGCCCCAGCCCCAGCTACATCGAACCTTTAAAGAAGCCAAAAGAAAAAAATTCAAAAATCTATAGCATTACTTTCTAATCATATATCTGATGAATCAACTCGTACTTATCCAGAAGGAACAGTCTTGGAGGACCCCGACATTCTTCATATGAATTCATTATAAATCGAGGTAAGTCTCCACGAGTCACAAGATTTTGTTCAGACTGTAGATTAGGATGCCAATCCATCCCTGCAATGTAATATGCAAGTATGTTTAAATTAGCAAAGGGCCAATTGCAGCAAAAGGTTACAAAACAAAAATTCCTGCATTTTACAAGATAAACAGTATTTAAATCACGATCATGAGTAGTTAGACTAAATAGAACTCTGTAAAGAGAAATCTAACCTCCGTTAGTATAGAATGATGAGTGATGAGTTTGAGAAAAGAAAGCCTTCTCAAGTGAAGGAACTTCAGCCTCAAGCTGTTTAACACGAGCCATAAGACCATGGCCTCTTGCAGCAGTAACCATTACTTCTTCATGTAAATCATGGAAGATCTCAGCAGCAAACCTAACCAAAATGAAATAGTTTAATAGTGAGAATTTAATGGCACCTAGAGACAGTCAAAATTCCCTGTACTAAAAAGGCAGGAAACAACTTCAAAGTTGATATATCCTATTACAATCAAAACTCCGCCAATTAGAACTAACCTCAAGGAAATCAGAATGTCACTATGACATCTATTACTATTTGAACCAGATTCACACGATTAAGCCACCAAGGCGTGCCATTTGTGGTATATCAAAAAGTTAAGCCTTAATACACAACCCAATACTCACTTAAGGAAAAATCGTACATGTTCGGTAACTCTACTCAGCTATAGATGGTCTACTAAATTGCTCTTCTCGTCCGATTTTAAAATATCAGCAAATACCCAAAAACATCAAAGAACAGACATATTTCTTCAACAGTCAAATCTCTCCTAAACCCAATAACTACAGTGCTCAATTTAATCTCATACAGCCAAAACCTATCATCAGGAACTTCATCAATCCAGGTTTGTAGTCTACAATAAGTCAAACAAACAAATCCAAACCAAGTCAAGTTCTACGCCTACATAAGGTCAACACAACACAACACTTTCACAATTCAACAATTTAAACCAATCCCCGCACTACAACCGCCCAATTTTCTTTTAATTTCTCCCCCTCGCCCCCTCAAAACTCCACGCATACAAAGCTCAAAAAGGAGGAAGACCTAAAATTTGAAACAAACTAACTAACTAAACTAATTAATCATTTAATAACCAATAAACCATAACACAACCACCGAATTAAGCATGTAACTATCTTCTAATTCCAAAGTAGCTCCTCGATCCAGCCAGCTAACGAAATCCAAAATCACACAACCTTGCCAAATTAAGCTCACTCCAGCACAAACCTAAACATTCCCACTAGTTTTAATATTTCGCTTTCCTTTTCCAAACTCGCCACTCGTTCAACTAAACGCAACCACCGAAAATCAGAATCACGAAACCAAAGAACTCAAAAAACAAATGCAGAAGGAACGGAATAAGAAGAAACTGACTCGGCGAGGTCGCCCAGCTGGCGCAAGAGTCCAACGAGACCGGCCATGGCCACGGCTTCGAGAAGCGCTTCTGGATCATCCTTGTCGGCGGCACGATACAGCTCGGGATCCGCCAAGCTGTACTCGTTCCGCACGCGGTACTTCGAGAGCGGCATTTTTCTTTGTCTTCGACGGCAATTTAGAAACCCTAGTTTTGGCGATCGACTTGCCTTGGCGCTTCGATCTTCTCTCTTCTTCCGGCGACTCTGCGTCTGCGGTGTTCCACCATGGAAGGAGAAAGATAGAGAGAGGAAGGAGAGAGAGTGTATGTGAGAGAGAAAAAGTGTGAGAATTTCCTTTTATTTTTTTATTTTAAATAATTGTTTTGGGGAAAATGAAATAAATGAAGATACGGTGGTGGTGGGTACGCGAGTGATAGACGTGAAGAGAGTGACTGAGCGAGAAGAGCAGTGCATTCACTATTTATTGATTAACCTAACCAAATTCAGACAAAGTAATATTTTTCATTTTTTGAAGATGACAAAAGTGATATTTCATTTTAGATTTAATTTAATTAGGAATATTGCCAATTTGCTTAAACACGTTCTGCTAAAGAAATTAAAATAATTTTTTGCTTTTAAGACTAACGCATTAGTTGCAATGTGAAATTGTAACATCTATTAATAAATACATGACTCTGAATCATCGCAAAATAATTAAACATGTATGTATTCACTATCTTTATACTTCAAAAAAAATTTAAATATTTTTTTTTTACATAAAAAATGACAAGATATACTCAAAAATAAAATGAAAAATAATAATAAAATAGAAGTGTATCTCTTCCTTTTGTCTTGGTTGAGACTTAAATATCATTTTATTTTTATATAATATATGGTTATTATAGTTTAAAAATAACAATATGAAAACACACAAAATAAAACAAGATAGTATTTTAAAATCTTATATTATAAAGGTTAACTCATAAAATATTGTTTAAAATGTTCTTTTAACTCTCTAACTATATTAAATTATTTAATATTTGATATACGGCTTTTATCATATGGAAGTGGATTGTCTGAGTAGACCGTCTTGTCTTTTAATGTCTACTGAAAAATCATTTAAGTAACTTTCTAGCTCAATAATGCAAAATAATATTCAAGTATATTCCTCTCTAGTCTAAGTGTGTTCTACATGAGTAAGTTACAACAATATTATTATATAAATAAGAATTTTATCAATTGAGACGTTTGAGTTATGCTTGACTAAGAGTTTAAGTAAGAGTTTACTATGAAAGAGAAACTACTATTTGTAATCTCTGAGTATAATGAGTTCTATCATGGATGTAGATTGAAGTTCATTAACACTTCAATTAAACCACGTTATTTTTGTATGTGATTCTTTCTTATTTTTTCTATTATGTTTGCCTTCTACTTGCTACTTTTATGGGTTTCTCTATTATTATCTGCAATGGATTTGTGTGAGTTAGTTTCTTACAAACTAATGAGATAAACGTGGAATCAATTATCATAACTTTTACAAAGAATGAGGTTGAGAAATTCACTAGTTTAAATGATTTTGGATTGTGGCAATTAAAAGTGTGTGTTCTTCTGATTCAACAAATCCTCCTCAAAGCTTTATTAGAAGGTGAATCCAAGCTTGATACATCCATGACAGAGAAGGAAAATAAAATGTTGTTAGAGAAGGCTCACAGGTATTGAGGCAAGTCTCGAAGGAAAAGATCGCACTAGAACTATGGAATAAACTTGAGAGCTTGTATATGACAAAGTCCTTAGTGAACCATCTATATCTGAAGCAAGCATTGTATTCATAGAAGATAATAGTGAACAACTAGATTAAATCAACAAGTTGATCCTTTATCTGGTAATGATAGACAAGAAGCTTTTGATTAAGACAGATGGTTTGATGATTACATGTTTGTCAGAGATAGAACAAGGAGAACAATAAGAGCTCTAAAGAGACATGGTTAGGTAAAGCTTATTGCATACTCTTTCGTAGTTGCTAGTGAGGTGTTAAAAGATGAACCTTTTGATGTATCCTCTACACTAGCAAATAGAAATGGTTAAAGGTCATAAATGAGGAGATGAAGTCACTTCATCTGAACAATATTTTGACTCCTTTTTGCAGACATGTGGGTTCTACGTTGGTCAGTTGTAAATGAATTTTCAAACACAAATCCAGAAACTAGTCAACAAATATTCATGGCATGATTGGTGGCTAGAGGCATTACTCAAAGAGAAGTAGTTTGTTATAATGATGTGTTTTCTCCTGTATTAAAGCACAAATCCATTAAGATGTTGTTAGCCATGGTTGTGAGCTTAACCTAGGGTTAGGACAGATGAACATTAAGATTGTGTTCCTATATTGAAACTTAGAATAAACCAAGAAGGATTATGTTTGTAAATTAAACAAATTCTTGTATGGTATAAAACAATCCTCAAGGCAATGGAACAAACATATTAATGAGTTCATTGCAAGAATTAACTTTGAACGTAACAAATATTACACTTGCGTCCATTTCAAGTTTCTAACAGAAGGTCATTTCATAGTATTGTTGTATGTAGGTGAAATTTTAATAGCTAGCAATAATAAACATGAGTTTCAAAAGGTTAAGGTTGAGTTGAATAACGAGTTTGAGATGAAGAACCTTGGAACTGCTAGGAAGATTTTGGGGATTGAGATCATAAAACAACGTAATTTGAAATGTTTGTGTCCCAGGATATCTATCTGAGAAAAATGTTTAACAATTTTGGGATGACAAACTTGAAACATATGTCCACACCATGTACTTCTCACTATAAGTTGAGTGATGAACAATCTCCTAAGACAATCGAGGAAAAACATTATATAGATAATATTCCATATACAAGCATCGTTGGTTTTGTGATGTATATAATCATTTGCACTTGCCCTAATATAGCCTATGTTGTGAGTATTGTTAGCAGATTTATGTCAAATCCTAGTCGATCTCATTAACAAACTCTTAGTGGATTCCTCGTTACTTAAAGTGATCGCTTGGAAGAGTTTTAGTTTATAGTGGAGCTAGACAGTTTGGTAAAGATGTTCCCATAGAAGGGTTTGTTAACTCAAACTTTGTTGGATGTGTGGATATCAAACTCTCACGGACTATGTGTTCACTACTATTAGTTGGAAGATCAATCTATAGAAGCTAGTGACTTTGCCAACCATTAAAGCAAAGTACATTGTCATGATGGAAGCTATGAAGGAAGCATTATGACTGAAAGGTCTAGCCAAAGGATTGAAGGTGCAAGACCAGATTGTTAGAATAATAACACAATACAACAAAGTCTATGATGAAAGAACTAAGCATGTTGATGTTAAGCTATATTTTGTAAGAGAGTAAATTGTGCAAAGATATGAAGGTGATAAAGGTCTCAATAGATCATAATCTTTCTGACATGATTACAAAGGCTCTCCCAGGCAACCTGAATTTAATTCAACTAATTGGTGATTATACCTGTAATGGGCTTAGTGGTAGGTTGTGACTCTTGCTCAAAAGATTTGTGTTGAACCAAGGTGGAGATTTGTTAATATTGAATAAGTAAAATCTTGTCTAAAAGGTTCCTAAACTATACTAGATCATTTAGTGATTCATATGAAGCTTCTACCTTATGTGGTGGATAGTTTCGATAAATTGTCTAGTCTTTTAACGTTTATTGAGACTTGAACTGTAGGAAAATTGTTTAAGTGGCTCTTCAAATCAAGAATGAGAATCATTAATTTTGTGTCTTCCTCTTTAGTCTAGACACGTTTCATGTGAGTTAGTTATGATGTTATTGTTGTATAACTAGAAACTTTGCATCATCAGTTAATATTCACGTTTAACTTATGTTTAACTAAGAGTCTGGGTAAGAGTTTATTGTGAGAGAGAAACTACGAGTTGTAATATCTGAGTTTAGTGAATTTTTTTGTGATCATAGATTGAAATCATTAACACTTCAATTGAACCACATTATTCCTGTGTGTGATTCTTTCTTATTCTTCTTATTATGTTTGCCTTCTCCCTGCTACTTTTGTAAGTTTCTCTATTATGGTTCTTTGTTTATGTGGTAGGTCAATCTAGAATGGATTTGTTTGAGCTAATTCCTAACACACATATATACATATACTAAAAGAACATACATATATTTTCATAATTTATCAAGTAATTCAATTCTTATTCATACATTCTCATGGATACTCATTTCACAAATTCATTAAGCATATATCATAATCAACTATCTAACCTTCAACCCACTGGTTATCTCTAATGTCATAAATCATGCACATCAATATCACAAATACTTGATTGTACTTTTAGAAAACATATGCGTTGAATTAAATTTTGAGATCTACACCTGTCACACTATCTTCACTAAGTTGTTTCACTCTACAAAGTAACATAATAGGAATTCATCCACTCATGCAACAGGGTAAATCCCTATGACCTACTAGACATAATTTATTTTCATACCGCAAACTAGGTCCTGAGAACCTCCTTCCACTCTCATCGTCTAATATTTTGCAATTTGAGTTCGATATCAGAAGTGTTACATTTATGAATCTTAAAATCAATACACAACCTAATCGTCTCAATATAGTATTTTCTCTCTAGAAATATGACTATGTTTCCGATTCATCACATAATTAATATATATTCTTATTTATATACAATTCAACTTCAATCATATTTTAATAATAGATATTGTCATTAACATTAATTCAAACCTCATAACTAATTATTTACAACTTATCACGTAAACATAAAATAAACACTCTCACACATATATATAAATATATATATATATATATATATATATATATATATATAACATTCATACCCATTCAATTAAAGAAATACACATTTTAATATCAAAGACGTTTCATTGTTCATGATTGAAATGAAAACTGTTACAAGACCAACTCAATTATTCCTTTTAAATTTTGCTTAACCAACAAAATTTCACTTTAATGACAAAATTTCACTAGAGCAAAAATGGCCATAAAAGCAATTCTAATCCTAGTATTAATTTCTCTTGAGTGAAAAAAAAAAATCTTGCTTCAGCCAAAGTAGCCTTAAAAACAACAATTTTTTGCTCAAGCAGAAATTCACCTGAGCGAAAAATTGGCCAAGACACCTTAACAAAAATTCTAAAATTTTTGTTTGGGTTAAAAAATTTTGCTTGAGCAAAACTTCAAGTTTTCCAAAAAAAAAAAAAAAACAACAACTACAATACTTAATTTTTTTCACATACTAAATAAGTTCAAAAAATACATTTCCATCTAATCATATGACCAAAAAAAAAAAATACTTATCTACACTAAAACTTATTGTATATTCAAATCAACATATTTCTTAGAGACTTTTAAAATGAAATCCAAATCGGTTTCAAACTCAAACCCACCAATTTTATGAACAATTTGCACAATTATTTCAATCACAAGCAATTCACAACATAAGTCGATCAATAATTGTTAGCTTATTTTTCAATTCTGATGGCAAGCACACCAATCGCAAATGTAGCAAGTAATAAATATCGTTCTTTTCCAAAAGACTTGCACAATACACAATAATAATCACAATTATAATAAAATTAGACCAAAGAACAATATCATAGTTTAGAATGTTGTGTAAGAAAATAGATTAAATATTTATACAAATTTTTGTCAAATCTTGGATTATAGAAAAAGGTTAAGGATCGATGAAATGAAATTTTTAGGGTTAGACTTCACCATACCTCACTCTTTTGTATAAAAACAATTACATTCTTTCCTCCCAAATGTCAATGTCAACCCACAATAATATTCAAACCTTAATTTCTTATGTGAATGAGCCTAACTTTTCCTATTAACCATCAATTTGTTGATCAATTATATAGAAAAGACTTGCTTTTTTTTTACAAGGGTTTAAGATAAAAATGAATCATGGTCTATTTCTAAATACAAACTTTCATTAGGTATTTCAATTCAGATCCTGATTAAAAATGATATTTCCTAATACCTTAAGAATGAATTATCAAGCCATGAATCCACACAACAAGAATTATGCACATAATCAAAATATTGACATTGATAGGAAAAGACGTATATACAAAACCAATATTGATTACATGAGAGTTTGGTAGGTTACATCTAACCCCAACAAAAATGTGTTTAGTTCCTCACATCCATGAGAACCTTAAACATATAAGATGAACAATGGAAGACGAAGATGATCGCAAAAAGAAACCCTAAAGTTGCCACCCAATACTAACTCTTTTTCTCCTCTTACCATGTGTGTCTAAACCCTAACACAAACACTTACTAAATAGAATTTTTACGACATTCGTTCTCTGCCCAACTTCAATGGCGTGGGGCTCAACTTTCCCTACAAGGGTCCATGGCCTAACTGGCCCCCGACTCAACCTTAGTGACATCGAGTGCGGCTTTGCTGCATCAACTTCTCTTATATGCATCTTCCATTATGGGCTCCAATTCTATTCCTCTAAATCCAATTCTTCATGTTCACTCTTTATGCAAAATGAAGAAAATTAGTGTAACTTTGTATTCTCAAACTCCAATAATGAATTATTAACAAAAACCTAATAAAATAAAGAAATAAAGCAGAGTTCAAGTTTGTTGATTTTATTATAAAAGTTGACTTTAAAATATAATAAAAATAAATGTTATCAATAACCTTTGCAATATAAAAATCATAGCTAATATACCAAAATTATCACAATCACATAATTTTACCTTTTCAAATATAGAGCTCAATAATTCTTATAAAAAATAGCATCCATACTTAAATTATATTATTGTAACCAAGTCGCATCTAGACAATTAATATCTCTTTACCCTAAGATACTATAAAAACTAACTTATCTTACCATTTCAATTTTACTTAATCAATCTTAGGCTTCCCAATTTCGCTACTCTCACATGGAGGCTAAACATACCATCACTTTCATGAACTAACAGAGATTCATCTTTGTACAAAAAGTTTTGCATGCAAGATCCCATCCTACCATGTAACCTTTCCCCTAAAACTAGATTAGAAAAAAAAGAAAAGCAAAAGGTGAAAAAGAGAAAATTACGTAAAAATAACTTCTAATTAAACATAAGTGTTCCACTCTCCTCCAAGATCTCTAAGGTGGACTTCGATATGTGAAATGATGAACAATTGTTTCATAAATCTAGAGAGAATATAAAAAAAACAATACCTTAAAGAAAAAATGGTTTTACAAAATGAAGTTTGAATAGTTAAATTTTTTCCTCGGATAAGTTTTTTACTTAAATAATATAATATTCATACTTCATCTTATTTAAACTAGTTATACTCTTGATCAATTTAACTCAGTCATCATACATAGTGATATTTTTAATTTTTAAAATTATAATTATGATATTTTATAAAATCTTTTTATTTGCTCAAATTTTTTTACTATTTTTTTATTTTATCTTATTATTAATATTAATAATTTTTTTAATTCTTATATTTAAAATGAATACAACTTATTTTCTATCTAAATTAATTAAAAAATACATGAGTTAGCTTTATAAAATTAAAAATGGATTAACTCAATTTAGCATACACAATAAGAAACAAAATTTTCAACTTAACTCTTACTAACTTAATTAATTAGTGGGTTAGTTTACTAAATTTAAAAAATCATAAAAATAATAATAATAATTTTATTAATAATATATATTATTGCATTAAATATTAAATAGTTAACCAATTTTAAAAATTTTAATATCTTTTAATTGATTTTTTAATACTAAAATGAGTTAATTCAGTTATAACTTTGTTGGATTTAAACAAAATAAATTGAGTTTATGCTGACCTATAATTGATAATTTTACAATTTTTTCAACTAACCGTATTTAAATTTGTGTGATGAGAAGCCAAACACCAGAACTCATTTTAACACCTCCTTTGTTCAAAATAATAATACTAACCAGTAACATTGTCTTATTATTGGTTGAAAAAAGTTTTAAAATTGTTTTTGGATAAAGAATTTTAAAAATAGGTAAGAAATTTTGCAAAATAAAAACATAAAAATAATTAGACTGCTTCAAATTAGTGAACTTCATATTTTATGTAAAAGTAAAAAATTAAAATTCTTCTTATTCTTAAATTGACGTTTTTTTTTATTCTTTATATCTTTCTAACTCTGTTTTGGTTGAAATTTTGTTAGTTTGACAAAATCAAGATATAGTTAAGATGAATACTTTTCATTTGATGCTGATTATAATTTTTTAGTGTTATTTTTTAGAACAATGTTGAGGGACTATTTTTTTAGATGTGAATTAATTTTTTTTCAATTGATATTATTGTGTTTTTTTTATTATGTGTGTAGTGATTCTTTTTATTATCAACACAAATATTATTTTTTGTCAATAATTAATTTTTTAATATTAGAAAAAACTTTTTACCAACATTAATTAAAGTTTGTCTTTACCAATGTTAATTGAAAAACCTTTTAGCCAACATTAACCAAAAAATTAGAAAATTTCCTCTATCATCAACATTATAAAGTAACCTTAATAAAATGTCAGCTTAATTGTGTTCAATACTAACAACAATTTCAATCGATGTTAGTTAAAAGTATAACAAATTCTAACAAAAAATAACATCAACCATAATAAATTAACATCTAGTTGCTATTTTTAAATTATTAATAATTTTTTAATATTTAATAATTTCTTACATTATGTGATGAAGGACAAAATTAAAATTTACGAATTGTCTTATTTAAATAAAGTATTTTAAAAAAAACAATTTCAAATTAGATCAATTCAGTTTTAATATATTTAAATATCTTATAAATGATAAAATTTTCTGTTTAAAAGATAAGGCAAGTAAATTTACTGCGAAGATACAAAATTACATATTTATAATGATTAAAAGAATATTTTATTAACATTGAGATAAGATCAATATAAAATAAATAATATGATGAAAAAGAAATAACTAAATCCTTTTTTATTTTAATTTTTATGCGCTTTGTAAGTTAAAGTAAACTCCAACACCTCACTCTTTCTTATGTCTCTTTCTTATATTCTCAAAAATCTCTCTCTCTCCTCCCTAGCTTTTTTCTCTTCAAAGCCCATCTCTTTTAGAATATGATCATACTTTGTAGTAGTTGATAAGAGAGGACCATTTTAGTTTATATATGCTCTAGAGATCCTTTGTTCTATGCATTTTCTTAAGGTTTTGTCATCAATCTTGGTAGGGACAATTGAGTAAAGTGTTTATCTCAACTTAACTAAGATCATATTGAAATTTAGTTTTGTTTGCATAACTTGTTCTAGATCTCTAAGATTGGATTAATGTTACAGACTAGTTTGGAGTGATTGTTTTGGGATCATCATCTTAGGTAAGAAAAGCTAGTAATTTATTTTTATACTAGTTAATTACTTTTATACTAGTTAGTTACTTTCAAATAGAACTCTAAGATAGAAGACTTGAATATGTGATTATCAGTGTTCAAGTCTTTCTTGCCGGTCTGATTGGTCCTTAAACATTGAATGAGTTTGATTGTTTATGTTGATTTGGTGTGATTAATTGATCTGATTTGAGTAATGATGTTAGAAAGTAGCATGTGAGAACTTTTGTATTGAATTGATATGAAGTGTGATGACTGAATTATATGTTTGTAACCACTTGGTTGAAATGAACCCTAAACCCTAAACCCTAAACCATGGTTACATATTCATTATATGTTTCAGTATTGGATTGATATGATGTGTGATGACTGAATTATATTTTCACATGTAACCATTTTGGTTGAAATGAAACTAGTGTACTAGGGATTGAATGGGAATCAAGGTACCATGGTTACATATGCATCTATATGCTTCAGTATTGAATTGATATGATGTATGATGACTCAATTATATGTTCATATGTAACCATTTTGGTTGAAATGAAACCAGTGTATTAGGAATTGAAATGAAATCAAGGTACCATGGTTACATCAGTATCTATAGGCTTCAGTACGATTAAATTGATATGATATGCAATATGACTAAATGATGAATACATATACAATTCATATGATTGAAATGAAATCAGAGTACTAGGGATTGAAAAGAAATCAAGGTATCGGGATTGTATATAATTTTTTGTGCATTCAAGATGACTAAAATGAAATCAGTATGAGTGAAATGAAATATGTATGATTGAAATGAACTAAAAAAAGGCTTGTGATTAAAAATAGATCCATGTGTGGTTTGAATGAATGATGTTCTTGGTATTGAAACTTTATGTCAAACTTTAAAGAAATTTGTATGAATGACTAATACGGTCTGTTCTTTTTGCATGTATTGAGTATATTATAAATTTTTATGTTCACTTGTTTACCCTTATTTTTCTTGTGTTGTGAATGCAATGAGTATACTATATACATGAGCATATGTATATGAGCATATATGAATCGAGATGCATTAGTATGTGAAAGATCATATACCTAATTTTAGAATTTGTTTCCCTTTGTTAAATTCACTATATGCTAAACAATATATATTTATGGGATGTTACACACTTAGCCTTAAAAATTTGATTTTTATGTATAAAAAGATATATATATATATATAATGATATCCATCATAAACTTGTATTTATACCTCACTTAAAATTAATAACAATAAAAGAAATTGAATTCTAATTATACTATTTTAGATATGTAATAAATTAATTATAATTATCGACAATAGTCAATTTACATAAATACCATATATAGTAAAAATAAATAAATAAGAAAGATTTGATTTTTAGTTTAGTAAGCTAATTGAATTTAATTAAATATTTTTATTTCGTAAATATTTAGAGAAAAATAAAAATGAAGTGATTTTTTTATAAATTTTTTTTATATATAAACCAATTTATAAAAGAAATATTGTTAATTTATTTCAAATATTATTTCAATTTGTATATAATTTAATTAAGTTCATAAGTGTTTTTTTCTATCAATATTCAAGAAAAGTTTATATAATATATCTTACTTTTATTTTTATAACGTTATATTCCATATTTTTAGTAAAGAATACCGAATACACCTTAAAAGCATGGCCTCCTAGGTACTCTTAACTTCCGTGGTGACCACCTTGAAATTTTCTTTTTCCTTTTTAATGAATATATCTTAAATCCACTTCCAAAACTAGAACCGACACATTAATTACAAATACTGAATACCTTAGCCCCTATGTCACACACGGATTTTTAAACAAATTGCAATATCTTTTTTATTTTTCATAAGCTTAAAGGGAAGCCTATTTATTATATTTTCTAAAATAAAAATTAGTTCACGTGAGATTGAAAAAGAAAACAAAATTTTTTGAAATAGACATAAAAAAGTTCTAAAGAAAAATAAAATTTAAATAACATAATGTTATCAAAATTGATAAGATGAAGTTTGCCACCCACGTCTCATACCGAAAACATCAAACATAAAAATTGAAGTTGGATAATAAATAAGACAATAAATCCAACTAATCTTAATCTCAGTAAGATAAATTTTTAATAAATTTTAATATTATTTTATAAAAAAATATTTTAAATTTAAATGAATCTTACAAGATAAATTTTTAATAAATTCTAATATTGTTTTATAAAAATAATTTTAAATTTAAATGAATCTTACAAAATTGATTTAATAATATGAGATTACACTATCTTTAGTTAATCTAGAAACTCTAATCAAATTTAAAATTTTTAATGTAATTTAGTCTCTTGAAATTTTAATACTAAGTAGAATTTTTAATAATTAAAAATCCTTATTGAAGTCAACTCAATATTATCAAATTATTAAATTAGGAATTATATTTTGTAATTGAACTAGTTTTTGTATCCATATTCACATCAAACGACTATTTTAACGAATTGTTGTTGCTTACATATACACACAATGGAGATGGAGTGCAATCGAAGAGGTGGTGACATCGACTAGGATTTTAACTGATATGTAAACCTATTGGAGCAAAAGACATCTAAATAAGAAGAGAAACTCCTATACTTGTCTATAAGTTGGTTGAGTTTGAGGCTTCTCACAAATTATCAACTATGACAATTTTGGTAACCATTGGGTATCAATAGTTGCATCTTGCACCTAAAATATTAGGGTTGGAAATGTCTACAATATTTAGGATTAACAGTTAATATTAGTGTAGTAAAGTATATCAATCATATTTTAGACAAATTATTTGGTACAATAAATCAAGTTGATTATCTTTGTCATCCTACTATAGTGTTGATTCACCCACTTGAATTTTCTTGTAACGTGTGTTAGACGTGTTAGAATTGTAACCTTAAAGTCAAGTTTATACATTTTGTTATTAAAAATTATGATACATTTTAACATAAAATGCTTTTAATTTGTAGTATATATATATATATGTACACATATATAATAAAAGTGATTTAATATTTCAAATATACATGAAGTTATTTAGTCTAAAATTGCGATAATTATACTACTAACAATAGTAATTTATTAGAATTATTAAATTATAAAATAAAAGAAAAAAAATGGAAGCAATGGAAGCGAGATTCATATAGAGGTTAACTTTTTATGAATTTTGTTTTTGGTGCATCAGTTTAGATTTAATTTGTCTTACAATACACATCATTTTGGTTCGTAAGTAATTTTAATGCATTTTTCAGTTACCGCCATGGTGACCTAATGTTAAATCTTCTAGTAGCTAAAAACTGTTAAAAAATTAATTGCAAAGAAAAATTTATTTAATTAATTTCTTTTCATTAGTCCCTTTTATTTCGGTTTTAAGAATAATAGGGATCAGATATGAGGTTAGCGTTTCATAGGAAAAATTCAAATTATTCTCATGTTTTACTGAATTTTAAACTCAAATTACTAATAAAAAAATTATCTAATCATTAAGAAAACAACCTAAGGTTCCTCTCTCAAATTAATATATGTTATAATCAATCAAATAATGCAAGAACACTAGTCTATTAGATTTCCTACACCACAACCTCCTTGATTCGTGCGATGTCCTTAACCCATTATCTCCATTGGGAATCTGTTGCATACCATGCATTTTTTATTTTATTTTATTTTGGGATATAGAAACTAAAAGAATGTGGTTTTAGAGATGATTTTCTAGAAAACCTTTAATTTTAATAAAGATCGGTAGCTATAACTAGATGTAATGCAATATTATTAAATATAATTAAATATCGTCATTTAATGACAATGATGAAAATAATACGCTAAAATTATTAATGAACCAATATATATATATATATATATATATATATATATATATCACAATTTCAACTAATTCTAAAAAAAAAAATCATAAAAATTAATGTACTAAATATGAAAATTGTTAAAACCGTTATATGAAAAATAAAAACATGTTAAATAAACAAATTGTACATCATTTTAATATTCATACCAAAAAAGTTAAGTGCTC
>Ga0209489_104184_pt1 | contig 26863 bp, 10 predicted proteins | sample SiratrowhiteBW_FD_187527 | JGI IMG/M metagenome (GOLD analysis project Ga0209489, IMG submission 187527) | Root nodule microbial communities of legume samples collected from California, USA - Siratro white BW (SPAdes) (version 2) | ecosystem: Host-associated > Plants > Roots > Nodule | place... | reverse complement strand
AAAAAAAAAAAAAAAAAAAAAAAAAACATGAAACAAAAATTATACACACAACATTTCACACAGCAACTTATTCATTTTTTATGTTTACCTCATAATTATAATTATTATGACAACTAACAAATAGGAGAGAGATACACATAAAAAATAATATTATGAAAAAATGATGTTTTCCCCTCTTCATGATCACTTCGAGGATTTACTTCATTGAACAAAACCAGAAACATATGGTGTTGGAAGGAGTTGAAAAAATAGAATGGGTCCTTATTCCTTAAATGGTAGAATAGAATAGAATGGAGAATTAGTAGAAAGTTTTGGAAAATATATAAATAATAAATAATAGGTGTTGTTGTTCATTGATGTGTATGAAAAGAAAAGTAACATGATATGCACTAAAAGCATACGATGATGTCCCACTTGCAGAAACCCACTCAAACCCTCTCTCATTGGTCTCTCTGCTATTGATGGGGCCATGGCGTGGGTCGGTGTGTCCCATACTCCATCCCTATACTCTCCTACACCAATACTATATATTTTATTTACTAAATAATAATAGTAATAAATGCATATGAAAAATGTTATGAATTTACTTAGTTTAATTATGGGTGAAATGTTATAACTTTTTAGAATCTTTTAGTTTATTTTTTTTTTTACAGAACTAAGCAACATAGTTGTACACTAAAAAAATGCAATTTTGATTATGTGTGTCTGTCGTGTCCCATATATACTCTCCCATATACGCACTCTTCTGAGACCATGTTCCCTAAACGGATCCATACACTCCCACAAGCACCCGAAACACATTTATCATTCTTACGAGCAGTCACCAACATCACTTTCCTTTCTACAACATACCAAAGTTCACAGCTTTTTGTTCTTTCTAAATCACCACCTCGATTCACGAACTGGGTCATCCTTTGATTGTGGATTGGAGTTCATTTGGAGCCACACACCCCTAGATTTCTATTACTTTGACTTTCCACCCAAGCCTGGTAAAAATATAAAACCTCATCATCTTCTGTATCTGCATCTATCTTTCTTTATTTATTTATGCACTTTCCATCCCTCTCTCTCTCTCTGAATTGTAGTTTGTTTTTTAGTGCCCTTGTGTGATTAGTAGGAGAATTTTTAAAGGGATGGTTTTAGAATTCTGTGACTGACGTGTCCTGGGTCACCGTGCCCTCCCTCGGATTCCGCTGGTAGTGTTTGTGTGCAGGAAAACAGATAAAGTTGGTTGCTTTATTGGAATATGAGGAAACTTGGCACTGCCCTGTATTGTTCTTGCTAGTTTTTAAGCTTGGCCTATTCTGGGTCTGTGAGTACTTCACTGGAAAGTTTCAATTTTTTGGGCTTCTGCTTCTGGTTTTGTTAATTCTGAGTGCCTTTTGAGGAAACTCAAGTTTTCAAGTCCAGGCTTCCTACTTCTCTCTCTCACGTTTTGGGGTAGCTTCTCTTTTCTTCTTTTGTTTCTTCCTAACTTGGTTTATGTGCAGTGAAGTTTGTTTCTACTTTTCGATCTGCTTCTGCCTAGGGTTTTGGGGTTGTTTGTCTGTGTTTGTGTTTTGTTGAGCTTGGTTCTGGATTAGAGAGTTATGTGTTGTGCTGCTAGTACTAGGTTGTTTAGCACATGTTTCTTGCTGTGTGATTTAACTTCTAAGTATCATTTGTGTCTTCTTTCTTGGTTTGCTTGGACTTGGGTCGAATTGACTTTCTTGTAGCTTTGTTGTTTGCCAGGTTCCTGGTTACTTTGATATATCATCATGGATTCCCCACAATCTGTTGTGTCACCGTTCAGGAGCTCAGTTTTGGGTGAGGGTGAGAAGCACAAGTCTGAAGTTTTCTCGGGAAACTCTAGTCCCTTGTCCAAGGACATTGAAGTGAATGGGAAGGAAGTTGTCATGTCAAATGTAGAGGAGTGTCTTGGAGTGCTTGATGTTTACATACATCAGGCCAGGGACATTCAGAACATTTGCATATACCACAAGCAAGATGTTTACGCTAGGATTTGCCTGACCAGTAATCCGGAGAACACTGTGTCTACCAAAACCATCAATGGAGGAGGAAGGAACCCTGTGTTTAATGAGAATCTTCAAGTCAATGTCAGAACTGTTGATGCTTCTCTCAAGTGTGAGATATGGATGCTTAGCAGGGTGAAGAATTATCTTGAAGACCAGCTGCTTGGTTTTGCTTTGGTGCCTTTGTCTGAAGTTCTAGTCCAGAATGGGAAACTGGAGAAAGAGTACTCCCTTTCTTCAACCGATCTATTCCATTCTCCTTCAGGTTTTGTTCAGTTGACACTCTCTTACACTGGTGCTTCACCTGATGTTATGGCAATTTCTGCAATGCCAAGCAAGGTGGCCACAGATGTCCCTGTGCGGGATTCAGAAACATCCGAATCTCTGGCCCAGGAACTGGACAAAATTGAGTTCCCGGATCCGAAGATTGTGAATGAAGACCACTTGATGGTTTCAGAATACTTTGGCATTCCATGTGAGGAGACTCAGTGCTCTGATAGCCTGGCTACTTCTGATGCCGAAAATCGCAGTTGTGAAGCTGGTGTTCGCCTTGTGGAAAGCTTCTCAGCATGCAGTGGTGAGTCTGTTCAGCCACCTAAGGTTGATTCCCCACCCAGCAGTGTGTCAACAAATGGGGTTTCTTCCCCTTCTGTGCCTGCAAGATCAGAATCATCTGATGCTGCTGCTTCTAAGTCCCCCGTTCAGGAGCAAGTTCCAGGCACCAAAGAGGACAAAAATGTGGATGTCAAAGATGGTGACAGTGATTCCTCTAATGGGGTTCCTAGTGACTCATTCCCTAAGCCTGTTGTGACTGTGAACATTGAGCCTGAGCCAAAGGTGGTGCAGCAGGATATAGTGGACATGTACATGAAAAGCATGCAGCAATTCACTGAGTCACTAGCAAAAATGAAGCTCCCTATGGACTTCGAAAGTGAACCAACTAGTTCAGGAAATTCAACCACTGAGCAAAAACTACAGCCATCAAAGAGCAACAATTCCCGTGTGTTTTATGGTAGCAGAGCTTTCTTCTGATCTTTTGCTTCCCTTGTTCAAGGGAATTCGGGCAGTCACTGTAGATTTTAGAAGAAAACTGATGTTAGTTGTGAAGTGAAATAATGTACTATCCTGTGTGGTTTCCCCTTCTGTATTTCATCACATGTTGGTTGTAGGTTACAGGGAATATAACTTTGTACTCTCACAAGCTTGTTCCTATCTTAACTGCTACATGAACTTTTGTGTTACCTTCTTCCTTTGTCATCGTTCTTTTGTTTTCAATGTCAATAATTGTGAAATCAGATTTCATCTCACCAGATATTAATCATGTGTATAATCAATAAGCACTATTAATAATGTGGTCCCACTATCACATGCTGAAAGCAAAGTGTAGATGAAGCAAAATATCCAAGACTCTGCTCTCTTCCATTTCGCATGAAAAAGCTTATACATGCAGGATTTTGGAACGGTCATGTTTATTCATTCAAGCACTCTATAGTGTAAAAGTATTTTAAATTGTTATATATAGTTGCTTATTTGTTTATTCATACAAACACTCTAACAATTATTTTTATTTACGTATGCATAAAAACTAAACACAATCTTCATTAATTTGAAGTACACCCTTACAATCTAATATGTTAGAAATGGTGGTGAATGAGCTTCCATCATTCAGAAATTAAAATTTACAAGATCAACATATGTGCCACTTTCAATGTATTGGAGAACATCATTAAATGCAATATTTATAATGGAAATATAAACACACGAAACAATGAAGAGAAAAAACTTGGAAGCCAAGTTTCCTATTTCCTAGTGTTTCATAAGAATTTCAACTGTTTCAAATTGGTACTTCAATTATCTCTGCAGATCTTGCATACATGTGCCTCCTGCATATCCATGCAATTTGACCGTTGTCCCTGTACCTGACTCGCCACAGTCCAAACTTTTCTGCAATATCCTTCCCTGAGGAACACTTCCTCTCCCTCAAGAAATCAACCACCCATTGCTGTGCTGCTCTCAAGTCTTGTTGAATGTCCCTTGAACCTTCCATGGACCTGTTTCTGCGACCAATAGCGGCAGCACCCAAAACGCCAGCTGCACTTGCCCCAGCTGCACCACAGAGAACTGAAGAGCCAGCCAAGTGAGCCACCTCCTTACCCAAGTCAGGTATCATTTGCCCCATTCCAGCTGCAAGATGAGCTCCTATTTTAAGAGCTAAAGTTACCAATGTCATGAACTTCTTCATGTATGGAGCCAAGGACTTCACAGCAGCATTATCAACTTGCATGATTTCACACCCCATCTGATCTTCAACCACATGCATTTGTCCCCTGAACTCGCATAACATGTGAAGCCGGAGAGCATTCATGCCAGAAAGCATGGTGGTGACCAGTCTCCTTGTGTAGTTTTCTGTCCTTACAAAATATATCATGTTGGGGACTTTCCTCTCCTCAACCTGGACATTGAAGGTTGCAAGGTGGTTCACTTTGCGATGAAGCTCAAGGAGAAGTCTATGTTCATAATATCTCAGCCCCTGGATTTCCTGTTTCAAGTCTCTGATTTCTTGCTCGATAATCTTGAGTCTTTGCAAAACTTCTTCAACCCCTTTTGCTATGCCACCAAAGGTTGGTTCAACCCTTGCAGCTTCATCTCTTAAGGTTATAGATTGACCTTGCCCTTCAGAGTTATTTTCAGGTGGAACTTGCAGCTCTTGTGCAAGACTGTAAAGGTCATTATACCTTCGATGCAACACTTCCCGGAAGTCATCATCTGATAGAAGGTCTCGTGCAAAATCAAATCCATCTTGGAGAATAGGCCTACCAGAGTCTAGGACTGGACTCCACGTGTGTTGATAATCATACATGCTTTCTGCTGGGAGTGAAAGTAGTGCTTCTTTCAGTTGCTGCAGAGAAGCAAATTGAGTTTTTCTGTATCTAGGAGGTGTCAGTTTTCTCACACATTCAGGTCTTAAGACATTCTCAGTCAAGGTGATCCCGTGGCAAACACTTTGGATTGCAGGGATTACAATTTGATGAATGACTCTTAAAGTTTCTGTCAAGTTTTTGGTGGAGCATGCTAGGACATCAATATAGTAACCCAATTGTCCTCCAAGTTCTACTCTTATGTAGATTCCATTAATGCTGATCGAAATAAGGTACTTCTCAAGACTGTAAGTTGCACCATGCTGATCCTTAACAGACTTTATTCTATTGTGAAGGTGCACCTGCAACACCAAAGGAGAAAAATCAAGGAAATCCAAAATCCTAGATATTGTAGCTTTAGAGATTTAGGAGTGAAGATAAAAGAAAAATAAATAAGCAGTTTGGAGAAACAGTAAACAGTTTGCATATAACTGTCTTTCCTAACTACTTTTTTATGCTTTTGCATTCTATGAACCTCATTTGAGTTAGGTCATCCACCATCAGAAAGTAAGCAACACTAGATGTATTAAGTGAATGGAATAATTTCAGAAAAAAGAAGTTGCAATAAACAATTGGAAACAGTGAAACTTATGAAAAAGAGGTGTGGGAGAGCAACTCTTGCCTGTAAACGAGGGAAGAAACCTGGAGTTAGAAACATGTGGCTTGAATCATCACACTCAAGATGACGTCCTGCATAAACGCAGTCTGGCATGCTTAGCTGCCACCTCTGAGGCTTTCCTCTCCCTTCTTCAAGAATGGAAGGAATCAATAGCAGAGAATTTGGATCTGAGGGATCTTCCTCATAACAAAGTTCAAGTTTTAGCATCATCCTCACAAGGTCACTAGCGTCTAAATTCTCAAACACCTTTGAACCCATACCAGGAATAGGGCTCTGCAAACTTCCTCTTAAGATTTTTTCTAATTCCTTCCTGCTAATAAATCCATTGTTTTCAGAGGAGTGTTGCTTCCTAACATTCAACTTTATGAGCTGACCAAGGACTTCACCACAGAACCACTCAAAATCTAAAATTAGAAAATCCAACTCATCAAAATAAATCACTTCTCCAATGTGATGAAGACAGGTAGCAATAGCTCTTCTCTTCATTTCTACCCTCTCTTTGTTGTCATGTCTTGATCGAATTCTCAAAGGTGGAACTTTCACTTGGCATAGCTCACCAAATTCCTTCCACTTCATGGCTGGCTTATTGTAGTTCTCAGATCTCCAGTCTGATAAAATCTGTATCAGATCATTGCAAAGTTGATAAACCCGAGGCACTCTTTGGAGAATTGTCTTGCTTGTCGTTCGGATATGATGAGTGAGTTTACTAACTGATGCTGATGATCTTGCATCAACTGTGAAGACAGTTGGGTAGAAATCAACAAAGCCTTGAAACTTGTCTCTAAGTCTCTGAATTGACTCTACTGTGTGCTGCAAATTTTGTGATGGTTGGTTGATTTTGTCAAAGTGTGTGAGAACAACAGCAACATTTGGTAGCATGCATTGTTGTATTGCTCTTTTAGAGTTGGAAACTATGAACCTGAGCCAATACTGCAGGTCATCTTCAATTTCTGTTGAGCTTTTTGGTTCTTTGTTACTTGGTTTCCTGAATAAACTTGATATGATGACGAAAAAGGATGCACTCCCATGCCCTGGGAACATGAGATCATGCAGAGATAAAAACTCGTGATGACCAGCAAGATTCCATATTGAAATCCTTGTATCCTCATCCTTGAAAGTTTTTATCTTCATCCCTACTGATTTGACAGCCAGCTCCACTGGGTTCACTATTGTTCTGACTTGATCCAAGTAGGGAAGTGCCGAAGCAGAGAAATTTTGAGATATTGAATGACAAAGTGCGGTTTTGCCTGAAAAGTATGAATTTAAACTATCAACTATGCTTCGAGTTTATGTTGATATTAAAAGAATGGAGCTTAATTTGGTTGCATGAATCTATTTTACTTGGATAGTTTTGAGATTGTGTGCCATGAAATTAATCAACAGTTTTAACATCTATCTATATGAAATGATTTTCACTCTTAATAATTTATTAATTTTTGAGTATCTAAAAATTATACAGTTTTACTTTGCACTATAACTATTTAAAGCTGAAGAGTTATACTCAACCTTACCTGCACATTCTTGGCCACAAAAGAAAACTCTGCAACTCTTGGGTTCTGTCAGAGGCATGTCCTTGATAGAATCCATATCTGGTTCAGTCTTCTCATTCTGGCCTAATCTCTGATAAATCCTCTGAGTCCTTCCAGAGTTTTGTAAAGGTGTTCTGGAGAGATCAATATCTTCAATCCAAGGATTTATCTGCAGTGTCTCCATAATCGTCTGCAGCAATATCTCTCCCTCCACACGTTTGCATCCTTGAAGAGATAAGCATTTCAAGCTAGCATTCTTCTCCAAACTCTTGAAGAGTTTAACAAAGTCATCTGATCTCAAACTCTCATCATCGTGAATTCCCAACTGCCTCACTGTTTCATTTGTTACAAGAAACTGTATAACAGCAGCTAGACCATCCCTTCCTATTCTCGTTCTTTCTCCTCCAAAAGTAATACTTGTCAAAGTAATGTTGGCTTGCCTTTGAAGTGCTGAAAATCTACTCAAAGGGCATAATAGATGCTCCACACCTATTCCACTGAACCAATTTCCATTCAGGTGTAAGGTTTGCAGAGTCCTGTTCTTGAAGAGGCCTGCTGCAATATACATAATGCCCTTGTCTTTAAGGCATGTTCTAGACAAATTTACCTCTTTGAGGCTCTGGTTTTGTTCCAAAACCAACCTAAATTCCTTGGCACACCGGGATTTTAGCCTTACTCCGGTCATGTCAAGGGACGTCACAGTGAAGTTCATGCCTAAAGAGCAGGTAACTCTACAAGTCCCTGAGAGATTAAGCTTGTAAATTCTAAGTGTGCCGTTCTCAGGTTCAAACTCAACCACCTTGGAACTCTTTTCCCTATTCTCCCCACTCCAAACATGAACTTCCATTCTTCTGTTCCTTGCCAAAACTGCAGATATAAGAGGTGTAGCTGTGATGGCATTTGAGTCAAAAATTGTCAACAGTTTTAGAGTTGAGTTAACTTCAATCATCTTCGAAAGCTCCTCAGCACCTCTTGACCCTATTGAGTCTTCCCATATCTGCAGCTCCTCCAAACTATCATTCACCCTAAGAGCAGAAGCAATGAGTCCAGCTCCAACAGACCCTATACCTGATTCTGAAAGCATGATCTCTTTGACCACTTTATTTGCCTTCAGAATGTCAGAAAGGTCTGAGAGGCTTTTTCCATTGAACCTGTTTCTTCTAAAAACCAAATGTTGCACATTTTGGTTATTCCCCAGCAAGGTGGCAAGATGTCTTACCTGTTGTGAGTCCCATTCAACTTTGTGGAACTCCAAGTTTCTCAAGGAGGAGTTGTGTCTCCCAGGTGCTGCTAGAGTTGTCAAGAGGGGGGAAAAGAATGCAAGGTTTTCCTTGGAAATGTTTATGCTTATGGAGTTGTCTGTTTCTTGATAACAACCTGAAGTTGGTTGGGAGAGGTAGAAGGAAACACTGTGCAGATTTAGGCCCTCTGATTTGATGGCTTGCTGAGCCCATTGTAGTTCTCTCAGGATCTGGTTTGATGCCATCACTTCAGAAACTCTTCAGAGTTGAATGAACCTGTGCCCTTACCAGAACATGAACAGTAATCTCAAATGCTTCTTTGGAAGACCATTTACATACTTTTCACAATGAAGTCCTCAAAAGAAAAAAAAAATATACACGAAAGCACAATATTAGAACACATTCTTTATTAAATGAAATTTCTTTGAAATCATAAAATTTCATCCGCCATACACCTTATTGAATGAACTATCACGATTCTACAAAGTTTTTAACAAATTTTAGTCAACAACAAATAGTATGTTAGAGCAAAAAAAGACAGCTCTGGACTATGATTTAACCAGTGTTTTTTTTTTTTTTTAATTTAGAAAAACAATATATAAGACTCCTTGGACAAGAATGCTTGTTTAAAACTGATTCTTAACTTGTCTTGAAGGTGTTCCTTTAGCAAAAAATGTTCCCACTGGAATTGATTCTTCACGTATTCTAGCTATTTCCTTTGCACCATGGTGCATCACATCCCTCTCAAGATTTCAACATTGCCAATGTGAAAACCAAGTTCATGTGATTACCAAGTATTGCTTGTTAACACATGGGTCAGGCAAAGAAGTCTCACCCTTACATAATTTTTCAACCCAACATGAAAAAATGAGGACTTCTTTACCTAAAAGTTTGATCTTGATTGAATTCTGCCATGACTCTACCTTGAGTGAATGTAGGCCCCATTGATGTTTGTGGGGTATCTGCTTTTTGACCTTTTAGACAAAGTGTAAATTTTTTCTGTCTTTTTCTTCTTTTCTTGCTCATTGGCATTTGAATAAACATAGAATCCTATAAAGTTAGAGGCCAAGTTAAGCTCTTTTCAAGGGTCCTAACGGTGAAGAAATCCCGTGTTTATCTTTGTCTGATGAAACTTGCTTTTGGATTATCCAAGGGGACTTTCATAAATGTAAACTAATCACTAATTCAAAGTTGGCAATCATATAGTAAGAAAAAAAAAACATATATAAAAAATGAAGTATTTTGGCTATGTTATCAACGGCTATGGTGGAGCAATGTGCCTTTGTGTGTGAGAAATTGTTTATGTCGTGGTGGACCCCAAGAACGAATTGTTTATGTTATAGACGTAAAATCTTTATCAGAAATTTGTCGTAAATACAAAAAAAATTAAGTTAATCAAACAAATTTAATTTAATGACCGTTAGCTATATTAATGTTTTATTTAACGGTTAGGATATTGAATGGGAACAGGTTGTTTTATTTGATTAAAATTACAATTTGGTTCTTCTGATATATATGTTACATATTGAAGTATACTTAATCAAATTAATCAACGATTCTAGTACTCTGATTATGTTATTTTGGTTGTTGTAATATCTTATTGCCTTGGTACGATAATATGGTCGGTGACAAAGATGAGTCTTTTTCACCAGCTAGTGTAAATTGAATGAGCAATATTAAACCTTCATACGAAAAGGAATTGGTAACTAAAAGATTATTACTTGATTAATAATTCTATTTTTCATCCATATAGTTAATAGATATTAAAAATATATTTAATTTGAAAAAATAATAAGAAAAAATAAATAAATTTTAGAAAAATGTCTTTTAGTAATAGAATATATATTTATTCTTCAATTTGACAAAAATTAAAAGAATATTTTAGTTTCTATTATTTTAAATATACTTAAAAGTTTTTATTAAAAATATATGGTGCCCAAAAATATAAAAAAAAAATAATTGCAATGTTCATATATAAATATATGATTTAATGAAAAGATAAAATCGTATCAACTGTACACGTACACTTTCATTTGATATACATGTATTAATTTATGCATTTATTTATGTTATTCGTGTTGGTAGTTTCCTATTGTGATAAATTGAGGAGATTAACAACTAACCATATAAGAGAGGTGGATTCTTATATTTAATATATCACTTAATTTTTTCATTTTTACTGGTATTTTCAATTAATCTTTAGATTCTTAATACTAATGATGCAAAAACTCTATTATTGCTTCTCTGGGTATCTAATATAATTTAAAATGTAAATAAAATAATAATATTTCTTTTCAATAATGAATTCTTATATTTAATACTACAAACTAACTCAACATATCATTAAGTATATAACCTCAATAACCCTATTTGACATAACATATATTCATTCAATATACTTATATATAATTACTCATAGAACAAATTCACTTGATAGATTTGAATAAAATATTAGATTATTGCTTTTGGGTTGAGATTTACCAGATGAAATCTCATTCGTTGAACAAATTATATAGAACCAACAAAAACAACATATTTCACGATATCATGTAGAAAACATAACTTTATAAATATAACATTTTCAAAATTTTCCACTCAATTAAAACATTCAACAAGTACACAATATTAATTTCAAAAACTTTATCGAAGATCGAATATTCTTAAACTCAACAAAATATAATATTTAGTATGTACAAAATAAATCATACGTCACAATTAAATTATTGAAGTTTACACTTTCTCTATCCTAGTAATTTGTTATGTAACGAATGATTATAACATTGATATACATGTGTTACAAAAAAATAAAGTTAAAACAGCACAAAAATATATTTTCCTTTTGTGCAACACTCAATCAAATCACAAATAATCTCTATTACAAAAATTTACACAAATTATATTCATATTTTTAAATTCAATTTTATCATCACATATTTTTTGCAAATAATATTTGTCATAATAATTTCTCAATCAAAATCAATCCAAACATACAAACACAAAAATTTTAATAACATTCAACCGTTGTTTCATAATTAGAATCAAATTCACTTATAAAAAAAAAAAAAATCTCTTATTTTTAGCAAATGTTTCTGTTCAAAGCATATAAACAAAAGAAAAATCTAAAAAATACCAAACATTGAGATCCTTAAAGAAATATTACCAAACAACTAAAAATACAATCAAAAGACGAATTGGCAAAAGTATTTTAAAACAAATAAACCTCAGAACTTATAAATAAAATAAAATATAGATATTTTATAACAAAATGAATTTACTTGAAATTAAACTATGATAAAACAAAATCTGTTCTATTAGGCTACCTGTTAGTTTGTAGGGTGTCTTTGTGGGAAAAATGAAAATTAATATAAGAAATATAAAGAGAAATAAGGGAGGTGTTAGAAAGATAGAGAACTTGAAAATAAAAGAAAAAGCATGAAGAAAAAGGAAAATAAAATAAAACTAAAACACGTGTTAGAATTAAAAGATAATTGTAAGTGGTTTTCAAAGAGTCCCTATCAAAGGCATCCCAAAAGAGAGTTATTGCTACCACAAATATAAGTAGTGAGTGAAGTTTATTTTCATTTATTTAATTAATTTTGGGTATCCATATGTTCTCTCAACATGTCATATTGATATGGTCCCATCCCAATTGTATAACAAAGTGGCATAAACATTATATAATTATATACTGCTACTAGAATTAGAATAAAACCCAGAATTAGTTCTAATCAAGATTGTGGACCAGACTTAAGAAAAAATAAATAAAGCTAAAATTTATAAAAAAGCTATTTCAACTTTCTTGTGACAAAGTTTTGTTTTTAAACCTAACTAGTCAACCTTTGAAGTTACAAATAATTTCTTTTTCTGGGTGATTTGCCATCTACTATTTCAATTTTGTTGTATTTGGAGACTATCATAGCAGAGGCAAAAAAAATTCCCTACATTCGCAGAATGTGTCGGATTTTAATTAGGCTTTTAGTTTTACAATTTAATTAGGATGTATTTAAATTTTAAAGGAGATATTGTTGTCTAACGATATATTGTTATTCATTATAATTTCATTTTCTATAATAGTTATTTAAAACTCATATTTTAGTTATTTTTTATTATTTGATAATATCAAAAGTTATAGTTTTAATGTAACTTTTCTATTTTTATCATTTTAAAATTGTCTTTTATTTGTGTAAGGGTTTTCTCATCTGAACTTAATACATATCTTATATTTGATTTTTACTTTATTTATACAGGAAAAAGCTAAAAGGAGAAAACTAATCAGATACATTTATTGTATAGAAAATAAATTATAAAAAAAAAAACACCCTACTTTTTTGTTAATGAAAGTAATTAATAGTTCTTTTTTGGTACTACAAATCCCTTCTCTTTTTGTTTATATAATAATAATAATAATAATAATAGTTTATTTCATTCAGTGTTTTTTAAAATAAAACTTCGATGTTGCGATGTTACTGCCATCTCCCATAAAAAAAAATGTTTTTTTTTTTTTTTTGTTTCAACCAATCCGAACAAAAACTATTATCACCTAAAATTTCTCTTTCTTCTCTTGGGAAAATTATCAACCCTAAAACATTTCTAGAAAACAAGTTTTGATAACCACTTTACAAGAAAACAATAAAACTTGACATGGGCATTTTTTGAGAATAGAAATTTGATTTAATCAAGAACAAGAAACCAAACCTAGACTAATATCATTTTCCGAAGACCCCAACTCCACAAAAAGTAACATTGTTATGTATAAGTTGTGATTATGATGTCCAAAATTGAACAGAAAAATAAAAGCTTTAAGACAAATCCTAATCCATTTAGGAGGATAAGGAAAAAGCATGGCCACACGCAGGTTTCATTTGAAGATCCAAATATTAATTCTTATTAGGATGGAATCCCATGAAAGGAACAAGCAGAATGGTAAATAGCCATAAAAGTTGATACTGATAAGCATAAGCTACACAAAAATAAGCAATTATACAACAAAAGTTTCTATATTGAGTCATGCACACCCACTAGTTGCATGCAACCAATCAAATTTGTTCCAAGCAATTCAACTACAGTTATGTTATTTTCATCAAACAGTAGCCACAACAGCACACTATATGCAGGAATTGACCAGTCTTGAAAATCAAGAGCACTTAAATAATAGACCAAATGCAAAGTTGTATAACAAAAGTGTAACAAAGACTAATAAAACTGTTCAGAAACTTGATTATTTGATGGGGATCCAACATAGGCATCCCACTCATGTTTCACACTTGATAAATCAAACCTCACTTACAATTTGATCAGAGTTACATATACCATAAGAAAAAGAGAAGAAAAAAAGAAAAGATGGTGACAAGAACCATTGAACCAACAGCTTTGCATGCCAGGCATTACAGTGGCAAAAGAAAGAAGAAATTGAAAAATTAATAAACTATCATTAAACCGACTAACGACAACGTGCCTCTCTGGAGATGTACTATTACACTATCATGGAACAAATCTTCCTGAGTATATCCCGCAAATCTGATTTTACACCTCAATCCAATTCCAAGAAAGGAACCTAAGTCTTGAAAGATGAAAAAGAGGACCAAAATAAGGATGAAAAAGAAAAAAACAAGCCTTACACAAAATCACTTGTAAACTGCTTTGTCTTTGAATATGTATACTTCAAATGAAAGAAGAAAGAACACCGTTAGCTATATATGACGTTTCCTTATGAGCTGTATCTCTTAGGTGATGGAGATGTATGAATTCACAATACCTCATTAATCTTAAACCAGTTTTCCTTCATCTACTGCTACCATGACAAATCCAACTATCATATCTCCTAGGCAGCGATTCCTGAAAAAACATCATATATATATATATATATATATATATAAGAATCTGCTAAATAGTCAATCCTTTAACAATAATAATGGACAAAACTTGTTCTTGACAATGATCAATGTGTACTGATTCTGATGAATATAATTAAGTAGAAAGATTTGAGTTTTTGGTTGGTCTTTTATCATTATAAATTGAACTACTTCAACAGAAAAAGTAACACAGAAATGCAACCCTTCCTGTGCCTATTTCATGACAATATAACCATCGACATTCAGTGTAGTCTATCCAGATATAAGCATCTTTAAGATAATGGTCTAGTTTGGACAAACATCTCAACAAATACTTGTAGAAAAAGAAAACTAAGAGAGTAAAATGAAATTCTTTTTGTAAGTTGGATTTTGACTTTTGTAGAAGCTTTGAGTGTGATCTTTATTCACATTTAAGCATCTTTCAAGTTCATGTCCGGTTTGGATAAACATCTTATTAAGTACTTATAGGAAAAGAAAAATAAGAAGGTAAATGAAACTTCTCTCATTTAACATGGTAGAAAGTCCTTAAGCATCTTTCAAGTTAATATGATGGTTCACTTTGGATAAATTTCTCGTTAAGTAGTTAGAGGAAAAGAAAAAGTTTATGGGCTCTCTCACTAAATTCCCCAAAAGTTAGGATGCATAAGTTGATTTTAACTTATGAAAGAAGTTTGATACATTTTGTGTTCTATTTTCTTCTTATACAAGTGTTGATTGAAAAACTTATCCAAATTGACCCAATATAACTTACAAAAGTAAAATCAAATTCCAATAAAATTTAAATGAAATGATAACGAAACCTACACATAAGTACAGGAAGTTGCAAGGAATAATTCTACTTGGATTGCAGTAAACACTTGTGAGAACGCTCAAGAATCTGAAGATATAAAATTAGAAGACACGCATAACAAAAGTCAGAAACCAAGAAGTATTCAGCATAACTAAAAGAAGGTACTAACAAAGCGACCATTATATCTTTATAAAAGCTAAAGATCTATTTGTCTTGAGCTTAAAGATGGCCATAAATGAAAATGAGCAAACAAAAATTTCCTTTTCTAAACTCCTTCAGAAAAATTCATCTTCTGAAGTATAGAAAACACATAATTGGAAATCAAAGGCCAAAACATTATAAACAATAATCTGATTTTCTTTTGTTGGAGACAAGACTGTAGCTTAAAATCTTACCTCTATTAGGTTGTCTACTAGTAACATTGTAGTTTCCGATATAACCCTCAGAATTCTTTACTGGGTCATCTGAAGCTATACCACCAAGACCATAACCAAATGAACCAGAACCATCAATCTCAGACACAGCCGAACGCCAAGCAGAGTCGTTGTAAACCGAACCACTGCCGGAACGGTACAAGTCCCCGTACGATCCTTCATAACCACCAGTTGACACATTGAATGTAGAGGCTGGAGTCACACCTGAACTGCTGTTTCTTCCATACCCTGCCCCACCTAGACCAAAGCTGCTATCTCCACCTTCATAAACATTATTCCCAGAACCATAACCAGAAGCAGCACCTCCACCCTGGGCTGGAATAGATGGACCCCAGCCGGTGCCACTATTTCCAATTGAAACACCAAAAGCTCCACTTCCAGATCCTAGGAAAGGGCTGGGGCTGACAGGATTACTGGCATTATTGAGACCCCCATTTCCCCATAAATTCCGAGAAGGTGAGTTCATAAGAGAATCACTTCTCCCATTGACACCACTATAGCCTATAGGAGTGGTATATCTGCCAGAGTTGCCACTGTAGAAAGGATTCAATAGTCGACCATATCCTAGATTGCTCGCATAATTGGAAGTCCCTCCAAAGGTTGGGCTCAATCCTGAATCCAAATTCACTCCCATTCCATAACCAGTGTTGCCAAAGGGAGTAAATCCACTTCTACCACCAGCAAGAGGACTAAACCTACCATCCATCCTCACTCCATATCCTCCTATTGGACTCATACTATAACCCTGAGCATAACTGTTTAGGTAGCTACTGGCTCTATTCAAATTATAGTTATATCCTATCAACGGGCTTCGGCTGGGACCAGGGGAAAGCTCTTTGGGAACTGCCCTCTTGACTTCAACCATCTTACCATTGAGTTCATGAAAAGTCTTATACAGCACTCTATCCACAGCTTCTTCAGAATCATAGGTAATGAAGCCAAAACCTCTTGGCCTCTGGGTATTGTGATCATACATAACTACAACATCTGTAATTGTACCAAACTGATCAAAATACTTCTTAAAATCACTTTCAGTGATTGTTGATGGTAAACCTCCAACAAAGATTTTTTTGGTGCGTCCAGGACCAGGAGATGCGTGTGCACTGCCAGACTGCCTATTTATATTGAGCTGATCATCCCTAGGAACAGCTTTCTTTGCTTCAACCTGGAATTCAAAATAAAATCAGCATGCCATTTTCACTTTATTGATTTATAAACTAAAAAGGGTCATGTTTGATCCAATGTACATACAAAAGTGAACATAGCCAAAAGGGAAAATGAGTTTTTAATCATCAATGAAGTTGAAAATTAAAGCATAGGAGTCAATGATCTCCTTTATGAACCCAAATTTAGCAGCATAGCTAACCACAAAAATATTGATACAATGCCAAGTAGATCTACAAAGAAACAACTCACTGTGCGGCCATCAATTATGTGTTTATCCATGATTACTCTTTCTGCAACAGAAGGATCAGCAAAGACGACAAAACCAAAGCCGCGAGCACGACCTGTTACGCGATCCCTCATGATCACAGCCTCTATCACCTCCCCATATTTCCCAAAATATTCCTTAAGCCGTTCCTCATCAGTGTCCCAAGATATTCCCCCAATGAAGAGCTTGCCAAGATCCGATTCCATCTGTTCCAACACCAACCATGACCAGTTAACAATCAATCACTGATTCCAAATTTCCAATATTGTGATTGAACAAAATTCAAAACAAACACACATTCCGAGTCAAAATTCTCATATCAAAAGCCACACCAAAAACAAAAATCCCACAATTCAATAATCCATATCCAAATCACTCAATGATGGCCTAAATTCAAGCCAAGGAACCAATCTAAACGCACAATTTTCCATATTAACAGATAAATCCAACCTTTCCAGCAAAGCAAAAACCGATCAGAAATGCAGATGAGAAGAAAAGACCCACCTTATCTCAAAATTCAGACAGAACCCAGCTGTTGCTTCGATCAGAGACGAAGTGGGTTTTGTCAAATTCGATCTAGGAGCATCGGATCTTCCGAGCATCAATCAAAAGCCAAACCAGAAAATCTAATCTCACCGCCCCATCATGAAAAAAGAACAAGGAACTGGATCAGAGATGGAAATTCAAAAACTTTAGAGAGATCGGTGAAAGTTGGAGCGACCCAGATGAGAAAAATTTACCATGTGTTGATAACGGTGGAAAAATGATAGGCATGTGAAAAATGCTTCAATGGGAGGAAGGGGAAGGAAGAAAACTGGGAATGGAAACAGAGGATGTGCTCATCATCATCCTCTATCTATTCTCTCTCTTGCTTTTTTTTATTTTTTTCTTTTTCTTTTTTTAAATCTCTTGTTCTTGGTTATTCCACTTCCTTAATCTAGATGAAAGGAAAAGGAATTTGTAGCTAAGATGTGAAGAGACATTATATATAAATAGAGAGAGAGAAACACTGCAAATCCTCTGGTGCAAGAAAATTTTGGAGGAGTCAAGGGATGACAGAGATGATTTTTTATTTTTTATTTTATTATTATTATTTGAAAAGTGTGAATGAATAATGATTAAATCAGTTTTTGTAATAAATTAGGAGAGGTTTTTTTTTTTTCTTTTTCTTTTAGTCTTCAGAGAAGTTTTGTTCTTAGTAACTATTTTTATAATTAAGAGAAGAAAAAATAACACATGCGGTTAAATTACATTATAAATGCATGCATTACGAGTTTGAAGATTTTTTTTTTTTCATTTAATTATAAACCGCTACTATTTTCTTAAACTTTAATATTTTATAGGTAAATATCTCTTGAAATGCCAAAATTGACTAAGATTGAATATTTTTCCAGGAAAAAATCTTAATGATACATTTAAAATAATTTTAATTACGTTATTAAAAGATAACTAGTGAGATTTTTCCACAAAATTTATCAATAAAATTAATGAACATTGACAAAATCTAGTAGGGAATAAAACTCTTTTTTGTGCATAATATTTATTGAAAACCGTATAGTATGATTAATATTTTATTTTTATAAATTTTGTCAATGTAATAGTGTGTTGCTTATAAAGTTGGAAATTATGAAAATAGATTTTTATCATGTTTAAATTTGAAATTAAACAAAAAACATGGTTGTGGGTTCCACTTAGCACAAATGTATTTTCACCTTGTCAAACTTAATCTCTCTCCCTCATCACACAATAAAATTATTATAAATAAGAGTAAATATAATTTATGTATACCAAATAAAGTAATTTCACTCATATATTAATATAGATTATAGATTAATCTAGCATCTTTTTCAATTTCTATAATAGTTGGGAATAAATTGGTATAAAAGTATATAATATTTACATTAATAGGACATTTGCATTAAACTCTTAACTGAGAAATAAATAAATAATAAAAAAAAACTCATTCATTATATAATTAAAGTAAAGTTGCATTATTAATTAGTTAGAAAACACCTTATTAGACTTTTGATATCAAAGTAAAATGGTATTTTACTTGTGAATGATTGAATGATTACGCAAAAATGCTTTAAATTATTAATTTTGATGAAATTATATATATAGATAAAGTGAATCTCATTTTTATTAAAATAATATTTTAAAGCCAATTATCATATAAGAGGTATTTTTTTCACTTTTAATGATAATGGACCGAGTAAATACAAGTTTAACTATCTTATCTTCGTTAGTTTGAAAAAGGATTATATTTATGTATGTATTTACTTCTTTATTGTTTCAAATATTAAAATAATTCTTATTTTCTTATAGAACTTTGAGGTTAATAACAATTTTTTCTATATATGAACTTCAAAAACTTCTATGTTTGTTTTTGGTTTTTGATATATGATGAGTGGTGTGAATAAGGGAGGTATCTGCAAGAGACGCTCGATGCTAAAATCAATTATCAAATATGAGAGATTTTGTGTATATTGGATTAGATAAAATGTATCTTTTTCTCTCATTTGATTATTTGTTATTTACAGTAATATTTATATAGATCCTTTTACTTTTTGTTAAAAAGAATGTGTAAAGTGTACTCAACATACCTTTTGTTAGAAGCAAAACGTAAAGCAATATCTATATTAACCTTATTTATCCATTCAACTCTTCTTAAATAAGAAATAAAAAATAAAACCTCATTTATTATATAATTAAAATAAAGTTATATTATTAATGAGTTAGAAAACACCTTAGATAAGACTTTTGATATCATTCTTATAAAAGTAATATTTTACTTGTGAATAATTAAATAATTATAAAAAAAATTTAAATTATTAATTTTTGATAAAACTCAAAAAATATATATAAGATTTTTTTTAAAATATAAGTTCATTAACATTATATTGTTAAGGTCAATTATCATATTTAAGATATTGTTTACTTTTGAGTTTGGAACTCCGTGATAATTTTATCCAAAAGATGTCTAGAAAGTAGAAATGACAACAAGATAAGGTAGGTATGATTTTGACTATCTGGTCTCTATTTCTAAAATAAAAATTTATCATCATCCTCATCTCTTTATCTAATAGTCATAAATTTTTTGTCTGATCCTCACCTCCATCTATCTCTGAAATAAAAATTCATCATCATCCTCATCTTTTTATCTAATAGTCATAATTTTTTTGTCTGTACCTCACCTCCATCTATCTCTGAAATAAAAATTCACCATCATCCTCACCTCTTTATCTAATAGTCATAAATTTTTTGTCTGATCCTCACCTCCATCTATCTTTTCGAAATAAAAATTCATCATCATCCTTATCTCTTTATCTAATAGTTATAAATTTTTTGTCTGATCCTCACCTGCATCTATCTCTGAAATAAAAATTCATCATCATCCTCATCTCTTTATCTAATAGTCATAAATTTTTTGTTTGATCCTCACCTCCATCCATGCTCAATACTAGTCTCCTTACTCAATTATTAATTAAACAACTTTTAAAAAAAGTAAAATCACAACAAATTAAATATAATGTTATCCATTATAATGCAAAATGATACAAATTTTCATTTTTTTAATGTCAAAAAAGAAATTATAATTATATAAATATCAAATAACAATTTAAGAAAATAAAATAATTAGTTATATAAAAAGAGTAAAACTAATCAAATAGGTAACGAAAAAATATTTATTTCCTACAAATGCATCATTAATTTTGTTGAAATTCATATTTTGATATATTTGTCTTTAGTAGTGGTTAGACTGTCCAATGATTAGGAATTAGTAAGAGTATATAATATGAGATAAACAGTGTTAGGAGCATTATAAATGTGAGATCCAAATCAAATTAAATTTTTAATCTATTATATATACACATATATTTGAAATATATTTATTATATAGTAAAATAAAAAAATTTAGTCTGAATTTAGTGAAAGGTATGTTTTTAGTATAGAAGTGCAGCGGAATAAAATTGAAGTATCTATTACTCCTTATTATATCGTCTAATTGGAATTCAATTTGAATTATCCTCAATATCAAATCAGATTAAGATAGTATGGGACAATAAAAATTTCTAGTTTGGCATAAAATATTAAAGGTTAGAAAAAATTTAGAAAATGTTCTTTCGCGATTTTAGTTATTTTTGGAAGATCTTTACTTTAAACACGTTGAAGAATATAGATCAAATACTTTAAAATAAGTTTTACAACTAAGCATCTACTATCTTCTAAAAGCGAGTTAGATTGAAATTTATAAAAATGTAGAACTATCTTATATTTCTAATATTATTTTATTTTATTTTTGAATTGATAGGTATATATATTATATATGAGCATTTAATGTAGGGATGGTTAATCTATTATGACCATTTAAACGATATGTTTCGTCTAATACGGACAGATTATATTATTTAAGTAAAAAAATTTCGCTTAATAGTTAAAGATGAAATTAAAAGTTTGGGAATTTAAAATAATAGATTAAGTATAAATCTAAGGTACAAAGTTGTCACGAAGAGAGTATTGAAACTTGTACTAGACGATACTAATAGGTTGAATTTGAATTGTACAAGTAAATCGAAAATCTGATATTAACAATAAGTGTATTTAAAATTAACTAGATTTATATTCATTTGGAGAATCAACTACTGTGAATAATATAATGAATAGAATATATAGATTAGAAAGGTAAGGAATAACGTTAATTCGTAGATAAAAAAAGACAGATTTTTTCATCCACCCAGTCTACTTTATACAAAATCTATATTACAGTCCTATATTTCTAGGTTAGATTAAACATATTTCTTCCTTAATTATACATTGAACTTTTGATATAATTTTTTTATATTATAGCGTACAAAAAGAAATTGCTTAATAGATTATTGTAGGTTAATCCGTCTATCTAACATTAAGGAAATGTCTCATAATGAAATGGGTTATTTCTCTAAATGATACCAAATTTTCTACCACGATATTTTAACCGTTTTCAGAAAATATATGCAGATGTCAACAATGAATAAATGAGTAAAATTAGAAACAAACATTATATTCTTTAATTAAAGGTTGAGGATAAACAAAGAAAATAAGAAAAGAATTAGATATGTGTGTGATATCTTTATGAGTAAAATTAAAAATAAAATATAAGAAATAACAATTACAATGAATAATTAGGATAAATAAATAATTTAATATCATCCTCCAATCATACAATATACAATTTTTACTCATTTAATCTTTAAGGATTTAGTCCTCCAGTCCATAAATATCCAATAAGGTATAGCATAATCATGAAACTAATCCATTATGAGAGGTTTCTTCTCCGGAGGCAATAGTTGCATGTATTGTTAAGCTTGCATTGTTTGTCTCCATCTTGTATCTTTCATTGCCTTATGAAAGTATGGGGCTCTTTCTCTATAGTGATTGTTGCAAAAATATGTATGTGTTGCCTCATGAAAGTATATAGGCTCTTTCTCTATAGTGATTGTTGTAAGAATATGTATGTGTGGCAAAGAGAATTCAACACAATCTACATAATGATAAATAGGATAGGAAGTACCCGAAGTATGTGATCGAGTTGTTTTACATACTATCCCCATCCAAGTAACAAATTTTCATCAGGATCACCATGTTGCACATGGTTATCATGTGACTCCTTCGTAAGGTATTCTTTTACTTATAGTAGTTGTCAAAATATTATTATAAGATCGAATTAACTCATTAAGCTACCACAACATTGGGTCCTTTCTTCTTTCATTCTCTGTCTCCGATCTTTGGTATTTGATCTTGGTCTTGACTCTTAGTAAGGATACCTACAATGACACTCTGATGCTTAAGTCAGTATTCAGAAATAAACATTGATTACTAATAAGGATGTTTTCAAAGAGTTAATAACTTTTACCTTATGGTGTGTACCTATTTGTATTATCTAAGTTGGGTTTATCTGTACCAACAATTTGTAAATGTCCAAATAAGTCTTATTATCTCTTTAACTATGATTTTAGAATTATTTCACATATGATTATTATTAATTATACTATTAGACCATAATCCTAAATAATAATCGGTTTATTGTGTTTATTTGAGAAGTCGAGATGATAACCTGTGTTATCATCTCATAATATCGACATCTCGAATAGTAATTAATTTGTAAATTTTTTGGATAGTTAATTATTATTATTTCATGTGTTATTAAGTAAAAATTAAAACTTCATTTTTGACATAGGATTATTAACTCTTAATTTAAATTAATAAGTTAAAATGCAACACCGTTTATATGTACAAATTTTACTTTTCATTTTGTTTTGCCACTTTACAAGGAGTTTTTGTTTCATTTTAACCTTTGTAGTTAAAAAATAAAAATTGATATCATTAACTATAACAGGCGTCTGTTACAGTTCACATTTGAATTTATATAGGTTCTACCGTTCTATTTCTTGCACTTAAAGACTAATTCATTTTAATATCAATACAAAATAATTTTTTTTGATCCTATCAATATATATATATATATATATATATATATCTTCTTCCTTCTCCCTCTTCAGTTATACAAACTATAATTTGAAAAATAAATAAACAAGATTTTAAGAGTATAATTAGGTTAAAGAATAGTTGAGATTGAACAATAACCTCATAAATACCATTTAATAGTTTAGATAACTTAGGAAAGGCTTTGAATGCTCATGTTGGTCTATAAAACCTTTTTTACCAAAATATTACTCTTTTATTTTTTATTTATCTCAATAACACTTTTTATTTTTTAATTACTTCAATAATACTCTTTATTCTTTAATTCCTGAAATAACACTCTTTTTTTATTTTTCTTTTATTTTTTATTTTATGATTATATAAATTGTGTTATTTTTCTATTTATTTTATATTTTTTTTTTGTATAATTACTTCAATTATGTTGTTTTTTTAAGAGTTATTAAAATTTTTAATTATTAGTTAATTAAAATTAAATAAAAAATAATATAAAAATAATTGAATTAAATTTTCTTAAAAAATTAATACAAAGAGAATAAAATAAAATATCTTATAGATTTTTTTAACTAATTAACCATAATAAAAAATAAATGATAAATTATTTTATTTTATATTTTATAAGAAATTTAAATTTGGCATGATAAATTATATTAAAGATATTTGATAAATATATCATTTGATTTTTTATAAAGATATCATTTGATTTTTTATAAAGATAACATTTGATATTTAATAAAGATATCATTTAATTTTGTATAAAAATAAAATTTGATTTTTAATAAAAATGTAATTGGTTTTTAATAGAGATAAAATTTTGTAATTATATTTTGTATTAAAATTGAAATCGGAATAAAAAATTATAATAAATTATAAAACTGTTATTTGAATTAAAAATTACATTTTTATTTTGTTAAAAAGAATATTTAAATAATTAATAACAAAAGTAAAATAAAACTTGTGTAAAACGAAATATAATCAATAACAATAAGTGAATATTTTGTGTTAATTTTTTTTAAGAAAATTTAATTCAATTAGTTTTATATTATTTTTTATTTTATTTAATCAACTAATAATTGAAATTTTTAATCACTCTCAAAAAATAACACAATTGAAGTAACTGTACAAAAACAAAATATAAAACAAATAAAAAAATAACACAATCCTAAAAGAAATAAAAAAAAATAAAAGAAAAATAAAAAATAATGTTATTTAAATAATTAAAGAATAAAAAGTGTTATTGAAAAAAATAAAAATAAAAAATATTATTTAAGTGAAAAACTCTAGTCTATAAACTATAATTTGAATAGTAGTTTTAAATAACTAATTGTAACTATAGCAAAACAATATAATGCGTTTGTAAAGATAATAATATAAAATAATATTTTTAAAGATAAGTTAAAATGTTTTACGATAAAATATATTATTTAGGTAAAAATATTTAAAAGATATTAAAATTTTATAAATTTATAAAAATAATTAATTATTTAAAATTAGATAGTTTTAAATTTTATTAAAAATAAGAGGTGAAATTCTTGGTACATATTCATGTATCTCTCACATCTATTAATTTTTTCAACATATTCTTTCCTCGATTAGACTTGATCAAGATGTCATTAGTTCGATCAAGGTTAAAGAGTTAACTCCACATCATTATTTTAATTGATATTAGTTGAAATTGTTTTCAAACTGAAGTTGATTGTGCTTCTTTGTATCGATATCGTTACAGATTTTTTTTTTTTCAAATATATGTCAATATTATTTTTTATCTCACATTTGTAAGAGTTTTTTCTTAAACATTAACATTAATTTTCATTTGATATTAAATATAATTTCTTTTGGTTAACATCAATTACGATTATTTTCTATTTGATGCTATTTTTTTGTCAACATATGTTATAGTTATGTTTTTACTAAAATGGGTCAAAACTATTTTCAACTTTATTAATCATGATTTTATTGATGAATGTTGGCAAGGTAGATTTATGTAGGTATTAGTCAAGATTTTTCAATTAATGTAAGTTAGATTTATTTTTAAATTAATGTAAATGATCATTTTCTCAATCAGTACTGGCGAAATTATTTTTTAGTCTAGATTTTTATAGTTGACGATTTTCATAGTTTCTTTTTAATTAATATCTATAAGGATTAATTTTTGTCCAAGTATGAATTTTTTCTAATATCAACTATAGGAAATCTTTTGTCAATCTTGATTAAGATTCTTTTTCCAATACGAGTTAGGAGAATTTTTTAAAAAATCCTGACCAACTACAACTTTTTTCTAACAATGTATTTATAAAATGAAATAATTTAAAATAAAAATAATTCAAATTTAATAAATTTGAATACTTTATAAATTGTGAAATTTCTATTTAAACACAGTATGAAGACATTTAGTTAATAATAAACTACTTATTTAAAGAAAGCTTTTATTTTAACAAAACTCACATATTGAATAAGCTTTATTAGTTAAGTATTTTGAAATAAATTGTTAAAATAAGTAACAGATCAAATTACGAGATTTTAATTTATCTTACCTCGATTCAATTGATATAACTTCATAAATGTTAGTTATAAACTTGTGAATGAAAGAATGTGTTCTACTCAAGGACTCAACTAAACATACACACTAAATTCGTAGTTCAATTATGTTAAATACATTCTTGGAAAAAGAGTTTTAAGTGTCTCTAATCCCAAACCAAATATTAGTCTCACAACTGGTTTAAAGAATTGAATTTTGTGTGAATACCTTGAGGTCTCACCTAGAGTCAAATACCTAATTAAATGGTTAAAAAAGTGTTCTTACATAAATATAGTAATCAATTGAAATTAAATATTTATAAGTCGAAAAGAAAATTCTTAAATTATAAAAGGTGGTGGCTTAAAGTTACATAGTTTGGCTTTTAGTGTTGGAAGTGTTGGAATAACATGTTTGTTTTATTTGTTTAATTGAATCCAAATGGCATAATGGATCATATAAACTTTAATAATATATCATGCAAATGAAATCATCATCATTATCTCTTAAAAAAAACAAGAGTTTCAAGTGACATTCCTAAAAGATAATTAGGGAATCATCTTATAAGAATATCACAAAATATGTAATTTAAAGTCACATAATATAAATTATTTAATATTCATATTTAACATATGTTTATTTTATATGATCACTATTAGAAAAATCATTAATAATGACTAAAAAATCGGTCACTAATTAAAATTTACAATCATCACACCAAAACAACTTTTTTGTCATGTTACAATTATTTTTATACTTATTATTACAATTACTATTAATATTATTATTATTCTTCTTATTATTGATATTATTATTATTCATTTTATTATTCTTATTATTATTGATATTATTATAATTACACTTATTAATATTATTATTATTAGTAATATTATTATTGATATTATTAAAATTATTATTATTATTATTATTATTTTGTTATTATTATTATTATTGATATTGTTATAATTATAATTATTCTTTTTATAATTATTATAATAATTATTATTATTATTGATATTATTATTGTTATTATTATTATTT
>Ga0209489_104183_pt1 | contig 26864 bp, 22 predicted proteins | sample SiratrowhiteBW_FD_187527 | JGI IMG/M metagenome (GOLD analysis project Ga0209489, IMG submission 187527) | Root nodule microbial communities of legume samples collected from California, USA - Siratro white BW (SPAdes) (version 2) | ecosystem: Host-associated > Plants > Roots > Nodule | place... | reverse complement strand
TTTTTTTTTTTTTTTTTTTTTTTTTTTTTTTTTTTTTTTTCCTTTCATTCAATAATTGTAATATATTTTTACTTTTCATACAACAACGTACATTGGGTGAGTCACACTTTATCTTCTATAAGCAAATTTAAGAAATTTGATTATAATAATTGTAATTCAAATCTTAGAAAATATTAATATATCTGAAATATTTTATAAAATTGTTGAGAAACAATGTTTATCGCGTGCATAAAATATCTACTTACGCGTGAATATCACGTATCTCTCCAGATACACATTAATTCTACTTACGGAAATAAACAAGAATGCATGCGTGGCACATGGGATTAAAGCGCAATATATGACTATATTTTTAAAGTGAGAGTTCCAATTGTTAGAATAAAAATAAGTAAGCTTAATTACGTCTTTATTATTTGTCTTTATTCTTTGAAATTCAAGCAAATTTGTTTTTGTATATAAAATGAAAATGTATAATCGTTTTATCCTCAAACTTCAGATTACATTTCTAGTGTTTAAAGCCGAATAAATTAATTATAACTTTGCTTTTAGATAAAAAAATAGAATAAAATCTAATTTTAACCTCTTAGATTAAAAAAATAGTTTCACAAATTTAACAAAAAAACACATAGTTTTAAGCTAAACAACATGAATGAAAGTTATAAAAAGATATTGATGTGTTGCAACCAATATTTGACTTAGATCCACTTTTGTGTACAATGAATCGTTAAATCGAGCTTTAGGGATTAAAATATATTATTTTAAATTTAATAAATTAAAATATTTTTTAATTTACTTGAGAAAAATATATTATAATCAAATTTTATAAATAAAAATATAATTTAATTAAAAATTTGGTGGTGTTCCTAAGTTTGAGATTGAGGTTGTCTAATTACATGAGGTCGGAGAGTTTTGAGATGGACAAAAAATATAATTTTTATTATATTAAGCACATGTATCATATATATTTGTCTTGAATAATTTTAGCGAAAACGTACAGAAAGATATGTATAGGATGATAAATAATTAAGAGATAACATAAACTATAATTAAAGATGTGTTATGATGCATGCACATGATTTGTAGCTGATTATTTGTGACGAATGGAGAGAGAGTCTACACACCCCCGCAAGATGTAGGAGGGAGACCGAACACCAATCTTGTCTAAAAGACATGCATGGAGAGAGTGAGACAAAGGCTTGGTAAGTAGATAAGCTAGTTGATGACTTGTTGGCACATGAGACACTTGAAGTTCCTTAGAAGCAACCAAGTCGCGAACAAAATTATAGTCAATAACAAGATGTTTCATGCGAGTGTGGAACACAGGATTGACACGAAGGTAGGTAGCTCCAATATTATCAGAAAACAATTGTGGTGTCTTGATGATTGGATGACCAAGCTTCTTTAATAGTTCCTGTAACCACAACAGTTCAGTGGTGGAGATCGCCATAGTTCGATATTTAGTCTCTATTGAGATTTAGCAAGAGTGGGTTGCTTCTTAAAGGACCAAGAGATGGCATTGGCCCCATATAAATAAGATAGGCAGCAGTAGACTTGCGGTTATGAGTATCTCTAACCCAATTATAACTTGAGATTAGTGACGCAAGAGAGGTGAAGACCATGGTCAAGTGTCCCCTTGAGATGGTGGAGTAGACACTTGGCAGCTTTCATGTGAATTTCAATGGGAACTTGCATGTACTGTGATAGTTTATTCACTGAGAAACAAACATTTGGGTTCGTGAGATACAAATATTGTAGGCAACCAATAATAGGACAAAACTCCCAGATATCACATGAAGGAGCATTCGACGTTGTAGTCAAATCACATGAAGTAGAAAGAGGGGTGGAGACAGGCTTTGCATCTTGCATGTTGGTAGAAATCAAGAACTCACGTACATAGTGTTGCTGTGAGAGAAACAAACCGTAAGGTCTAGAGAGGATTTCCATACCAAGGAAATGATGAGGAGACCCGAGATCCTTTAAAGAGAACTTCAATGCAAGGGCATTCTTGAATGCATTCAGAATTGAGTCGTTATTGCCTGTCAGTAGTAGATCATCTACATAAACAAGAAAGTATGCAACAACACTATCCCGATTGTATACAACTAAAGAAGTGCCAAATTGAGAATTAAGAAATCCGTATGTAATAAGAAAATCCTTTAGAGCATTATACGAAGCACGAGGTGCTTGTTTCAGACTGTACAACGCTTTATGAAGCTTGCATACAAAATCTAGAAAGTGAGAGTTGACAAAATCTAGTGGTTGAGACATGTAAATATCCTTAGAGATACTGCCGTGAATAAATGCATTATTAACATCCATTTGACATAAAGGCCAACCACTAGAGAAAGCAATGCAAAGAACCAGCTTGATAGTCTGAGCTTTAATGACTGGGCTATAGGTTTCATTATCCAGGACATTGATGAAACCCTTTGACAACAAGACGAGCTTTATATCGAGTTATAGAGTCATCGGGATCCCGCTTTAGATGAAAAACCCACTTATGACCAATAATGTTGAACTGTGGTTGCTTAGGGTCAAGGGACCATGTACCATTAGCAAGTAAAGCATTGAATTCTTCTGACATTTCTTGCCTCCACTCAAAATGTTTCAAAGCTTGGGAAAGACAACAAGGTTCAGTTTGGTTGGATACAGGAAATTTGGTGGCTACGTGAAGCTGTTTGGGTTTAAAGATGCCATTTTTAGATCTTGTGACCATTGGGTGGAAAGGTTGTTTTGGTCCAGGCGAGCATGAGTATGAGTCTACATGCGTGGAAGGAGATGAACCCAAAGTGTACAAGATATCATGATTAGATGGAGGAGAGGATTCAGTGGAATTTGGTAATACATGAGGAAGGGATGAGGTATGCAGTAATGTTGGCATGGATATAGGTGAAGATAAGTTTTGAGATGTGATGGGTAAAGAGAAGACAATGGAAGTGGAATTTGAATTTTGAGATATGGATGTTGAAATGATTTATATATGGATTTATATGTGGTTTGAGGGTGTGAGTCCAGATGGCTGTATGCATGTAGGGATGGATGTTAGAGAGAGAGAATATGTGGTTATAAGTGCAGAAGAATAAGTAAAAATATTTTTTACAAAAATATCAAAACTCGTTCATCCAACAACTCAATCCACCTACATCTCATTTACTAGCTGAACTTTGGGACTTATGTACCTACTTGAGTATCATAGTTAAATTCAACAGAATTACAACCTAGTCCTAATTAAATCAACTTCACAAAGATTAATTTGGTGTTAAATACTTGGTTATCAAACATTTATAAGCGCCAACTAATGAAAATAATGCATCCTCAACCTACATAAGGCCTACAAATATGGATTTTAATTCCATAGGAGTTAGACACTCAATATTTCTTACTCATTTACTCCTTATTATACTTTCAAGAATTGAAAAATCTTCTATAAGTGGAAGGTTACTCAGTTGTTCATCCACACATTTAATTTTTGTAAAGATTGTCTTCAATCACTTTGAAAGGTTTTAATTTAACTATGATAAAAACAAGATTTATATATTTCGGATTATACAATTAAAATGTATATATATATATATATATATATATATATATATATATATATATATATATTATTTATTTATTTATTTATTTATTTGAATTGTATTAATTTAGAATATAAATTTTTAAAGGGTAAAATTGAAATTTTATTTTTATAAGTGTAACTTCAAAATAGGGCTTAGTATTTAATAGCCCTCTAATTTTAATAATGCTTCATGGAGTCTTTCTTAATATAACCTTTGAGTCTTTGAGTTTGTTTTTTTTTTTTTTTTTTTTTTTTTTTTTTTTTTTTTTTTTTTTTTTTTTTTTTTTTTTTCTATTTTTATATTCCATATTTTGTTATAATTGCATTAGATATCGTTTTATATTCATAAATTCACTTAAAATTTAATTATATCAAATATTTATAATTCAATTAGTAATTTTTTTAGTTCTTTATGTTTGACTTTTTCAAAAAATACGTTTTTTTTAAGTTTTGTTTATATGTGTTGTATGAATTTTAACCTAGTCCTTTCATATTATTTATTTTTTCGATACTGTTGATGTATTAATAAATGCTAATTTCATATTATTTATCTATAGCGAGCACGTCACAGTTTAATGATTTAATATTGTAGTTTTAGATTAATTGAAAGAATTTGTTTTTTCACTATTTATGTATAAAATGTTGATTTAAAAGAAAATTATGAAAAATGTTTAATTAAAAGAGCTGGGAGAGTAAGAGTCACTCCCCAAAAGGATAATATATTTTAATTTAAATATGAATAGCTTTAGATTTGACCAGACAAACTTTTAAAAAAAAAAAATACTACTTAAATTAATTATAAAAATATATAAATTATTAAAAATTCAGCTTCATTATTCAAATGTCTCGTGGGATATACGTTGGAGCGTTTCTCTAACTGTGTCAAGAAGCTTATCTATTTCATTTTTTTTCAGTATATTCTCTAATATGATAAAAAGAATTCTTCTTTCTCATTATTCACTATCCTATGCTTGAATTTTGAGACTTTTGTTTTTGAACTTTAATAAAATTCTTGACAGGTCATTATTTAAACTTTGTATCTTAAAACTTTGGACCTCTACCATTCACTTAAAGTAATAAATGTTGAACCAGGGATGCTGGTAGTGATTCTTATGTCATCTAAACATGTAACTTTTTTATAGTAATTTTTAATCATTCATATATTATAAACCTAACGTTAGTGAACAAAATAAAACTAAATTTATATAAAAAAAATTGGTAAATATCCGTTACATTCTTTTAATGACACGATAATTCATATAATTACATATATCACTATTACTTCCATCTACTCTTCATGACGGATAATTTTGAAAGTAAAAATAATATATACAAATAATCATAATTTTAATATATTTAATTTTTACGTAAAATTATTAAAATTTATTTTCTATCAATCAAAAATAATATGGACGAACTTTTCGTCTTTATATAAGAATAATGAATTACCTTTATCATTATATCTTTCTTAATCATTAATAACACTGCTAGCTAACTTTATTTAAAAAATAAAATAAAATTTGAAAACTGTGAATTTAGTGATAGATTGTGGGTCAGGACTAGCTATCTTCATCTTTTATAAACTCCTTCACTAAGAATTAACACACTATTACTTTCTTTTAGGAAAAAAATAATTAAGAGGGTAAGAATAGACAAAAAAGAGATTTGATCAAAAGTTATATATATTCAAAGAAGTAACAAAATTACACAATAGTTTGTAGGAAGGAGATGATATTGAGAAGTTAGTCATATTATATAAAAATAAAATAAATCTATAAATTTGTTATTTTTTGAGTTGAAGTGAGTTTCTGTTTCTTATATAAGATTGTTTACTGAAAAGTGAATCTCCGTCTATAAGTGATGAATGGATATTTTATGCTGACTATTATTACTGTGTAGAAATTATTGTGATAATGTGAGGAAGGTAGGATGTGTACGGTGCTTGACAGAAAGGAAGAACATGTAGCTCCATTATAACCACAATTTTGTATGGATGTAGCGAATGCAAACTTTTAGAATGCCCTTTAATGATTGGATTATTTGTTGAACTCTCTTCGTATGGTAGAGGGTTACTTCACGTGCAGGTAGTAAAATCACTTCAAGGTTTTTATTTTCAGCTAATTATGAAAAGTCAAAATGGTTTTTATTTTCAAAGAAAAGAGGGTAGTGAATTATCTGAAACTGTTGAGACCTTATCCTTATCCTTTTCAGATATGAGAAAGTTGTAAATTATCTGAAGCTATTGAGACTTTGTCCTTTTCAGAGATGAGAGGGTCGTGAATTATCTGAAACTATTGAGACATTGTCCTTTTAAGAGACGAGAGGGTCATGAATTATTTGAAACTGTTGAGACCTTGAACTAGAGGGTCATGCCTGAAAACATGAGATCGAGGCTTCCACCATTTACAGAGACGAGAAAGTCATGAATCTTCACTTGGAATCGAGATCTTGTCCATAGCAAAGACAAAAAGATCATCGCTCAAAATATAAGGTCGAGACCTTGAACTAGACAGTCACGTCTGAAAACGTGAGACTGAGACTTCGACCATTTACATAGACGAGAAAGTCACGAATCTTCAATTGGGATCGAGATCTTGTCCATAGCAAAGAAAAAAAGATCATCGTTCAAAATATTCTTTGGAGAAATCGAGTTTGATGTGTTTTGACTGTAATTTTTATCTACTAATATGCATGAATGCATTCACGAAATTTGATCTTCTTTTTCTAGATGAAAATGTATGTTGGATGAATGACAATTGATTTTGTTCGTTTGAAGAATCCATATATCAATGCATGATTGATTTCCGTTCTTATGAAGAATGCATATATGAATGATTGAAATTTTGAGTAAATACATATATTGATGCATGATTGAATTTTTGTTGAGAATGCATATATGAATGCATGAAATCTTGAGAAAATGCACGTATTGACACATGAAACTTTGAGTAAATCCATATATGAATGCATGAAAACTTTGAATTAATTTTTTCTTCTGAATGTATGCAAGAAATTTTGAGGATGCATTTTTGAATGCATGAAACTTTGAGTTTTTTTTTTTAATGTATGCATGTGTAAATACATGAAACTTTAGGTTTGGATTTTTGAATGCATGAAATTTTTGAGAAAATGCATAATGAAATAAGTTTTTTTTGTGAAAATGATTTCTTGAGAGAAGAATGTAGGAGTTTCTAAAATTTTATATTTTTTCATTTTCTATTTTTTTACTCTTCTATTTCTTTCGTCAAAACTATGAATTGAATGCTCTTGATGCAATCATTGAATTTATTTTGAAATTGAAATTTTGATTTTGTATGAAATAATGAGAAATATAGAAAACTCTTAAAGCTTGAAATTATGAACGTCACTGATTTTTTCTTCTGCCACATTTTTGCTTGTGCATGTGTGCTTGAATGGGTTAATGAATGAAAAGAATATGGAAGGAAAGTTTTTTTTTTCGAAGGTAAGCTAAAGAAAACCCAAATGGTATTCCTCAAATAGGAAAAAACATAAGTGCCCCAGTTTTGGGCATTTTGGAATATTGGGTATAGACAAAATGCAAAGATGCAACTTTATCTTGATACTTTTCAAACAATGTTTTGAGAAATGGATATAAACATGCCTACGAAGTTGCTCCAGTTTCAGTGTAGTGGATGACTAGATACAAATGGAATGATTTATTCACAATGTTGGATATATAATGAACTTGGTAAAAACTGGGATACTGGATGACTAGGTACAAATCGAGTGATTTATTCACAAGATTGGATTACAAATAAACTTGGTAAAAGCTGGGGTAGTGTAATGATAAATAGAGAATTGCATCCCCAAAAGGAAGAAAATTGGATAAAACAAAGAGAGATTGCCTCAATTTTGAAGTTACAAAAAGGTTTGAATAAAAAAGGTGCACTAGTAGAAAAATAGCCTTCGTCGTCAGTTCTGAGAGGTTTTTTTTGTCGGTTTAGGATCCAACGTTGACCCAGGAGACGTTGAATCAGACGTCGGTTTAACAACCGACGTGGTGATTGGACTCACTACGTCGGTTAAGACAAGTAAACCGACGTGGTGATTAACATAATAAGTTATTTCAGAAGAAGCACCACGTCGGTTTTGTCCCAAAACCGACGTGGTGAAGAGAACACCTACGTCGGTTGGGTGCCCAAAATCGACGTAGGTTTTGGGTCTATAAATATTGCCCAAGCTGCTTTACGAAAGAAATCTGGCCATTTGACAACAATATAAAGAAACACTTTCTCTATTTGCATTTACAAAACAAACAGATTCTTTCAGAACACAAGCATAAATGGCCTTAAAAGGCAAAGATATTATTTACCCTTAACAAAGTACTTGGTGAAGATGGACCATGAGATATTGGACTCGATTTTCTTCCATCAAGCTCGTAAAGTTCATCTGCACATGAATTATTACATCATCATGAAAAAAAAAATAATCCCTGATAAAATAGCAAAACTAAATGCAGAAGAAAGGAGAATGGAAAAAAATGAAAACGACTGTTACACAATCAATTGTATAGAAAATTTACCATCAACACAAGAAAAGCATATGAAATGTGCAACTGCATTGTCTAGTGCCTGCATTACAAATATTTGAAACAGAGAAATCAACGGTAATGAGAAGCTGAATATATATCCTGGCAAATATTGAGTCATATTAAATATATCAATTCCTTCTCCCCATTTAAAAAGGAATTTCTTCCACCCTATTTTCCCAGTAAATCCTCATGAACATGAAAGTTATACAACTTCAAGGTACATAAATTAGGAAAGGAAGTTGGGTTTGACTCAAGCATGGTGACATATACTCATAAATTAGTTTTCCTGTGAAGTTGAGAGGCCATGAGCATAGTTTTCGTTTGCAAACATTTACAATTGTAAAAAAAAAATGAACGGTTACATAATAACAAGAATAACGACAAGATTTAAGATAATGTTATCTAAAGCCACTAACTATGCGTCATGTATCACACCCAAAGCTTAAAGATGCTAACAACATGAACAAAACTAATCCAAATTGATAGGATTAAATTTACAATATATGATGACTGAACCATGGGACTGTACCAGTTCCACAAATATATCACATAATTCCCAATACAGTGTTGCTTCAATCAATAAATTACCTCTGTATCCCTAGCAATTGCTGCCACTGAATCAGCCACTTCCATTTCTCTGTCATTCTCCAGAAATTCTGTATGCTGTATGATATAAATTACAAAACGTAAAATGGGTATTCCTTTCAAGTTTTAGTAGATCAACAGTGTCGATACTTGCATTTGCGAACATACTAAGAGCGCAAAAAGGTAAGGTGAGGAGGAATAACCTGTAGTGGATCCATGCTTGCAATAGATTTAAAGAATTTATCAAAGAAAGACCCCTCAACTGGCAAAAGCAACACTAACAGGTAAATAATGATCCAGCATATTAAAAATCTCAATAGAGAGGGAATTAACCGGTGACAACTCACTGAGCTTGACTTCAGAAGTCAAGTTGCCAAGAGCATGAAGCAGTCCAGTTGTCCCACAAGCATTTCCCACGGTTTGCTTCATAAAGTACACTCTACTGCTATATTCCTGCACCGAAACACCACAGTAACATCCCCAGACTCAGTACCCAAACGCATTTTTCCCGTATCAAATTATACACAAAGGCAATTTAAGCAATCTAATCATAAAAGCATCTCAATCATAAACAATGATCAAATAAAATACAAAAATTGTCAAGAATGCAACATTACCGGACCCAATACTATACGCACAAAACATGGATCAAACATACTCCAAAAACATTTTAATCCGAACAAGCATTCTAATCATGCAGATAAACATTCAATACAATCATTTCAAAGATGATAAAAGCACACCTCTTGTAAAGCAGTGGTGACGCCAAAATAGAGAAGACGACCAACCCAAAGTTGTGACGCCAAAACCAAACCGAACCCAACTCGGCCAAACAAACCCTACCAAAACCACAAAGCACAAAAAAATATTGAATAAAATAACAAAATCAGTTAAAGCAAACGAAAATGGAAGAGAAACCAAAAAATGAAAGCTTCAAAGCAAACGCACGTTCAAATCGAAAATGGAACCGTTTAAAGAGACGTTCTCGACTTTGCGAACAAGAGGAAGTGAAATGGAGTACAATGAGGAAGCAATGGAGGTCGAAAAGTGAGGGAGAAGACGTCGGAACAGTGACAGGGAGAGGGCGCGAGCAGTGGAGAAGAAGAAAAGTGAAGTGAAATTTCGCGTTGGAGGTGAAATAGAAGCACCACGTCAGTTCTGGCCTCCTAACCGACGTGGTGCATGCCCTGAAATTAAAAAGAAAATCACTGTTAAAACACCACGTCGGTTACAAAGCCTAGAACCGACGTGGTGTGTGCCCTAATTTCAACTTTTTTCCCCAATTTTTCCCAATTTGTCATAAAGCATGCACTACGTCGGTTCTGAGACTGTAACCGACGTAGTGGACAACAATCCCACGTCAGTTCTGGCCGCTTAACTGAAGTGGGATTCACGCGCCTCCTGAAACTTTTAAAAATTTGAATTTTTCTTTTTTATAAATAGGTCAATGACGGTTGTTTGTGCCAACCGACGTGGGATTGTTCATTTATTTACAAAAATGCTACCACATTTTTGACTACATCATTTGCCTGTTTAACCGTCATAAAAATGAGACGTTAAAGCCTATTTTTCTACTAGTGGTGGCTTGGTATTGAAAATGAAAAATAGGATAGCAATGGGAAAGGATTGCCCCAGTGTTGTCTTGCTTTGATGCTTTGCTCTCAGTTAGCTTGCATATGTGTAATTCCCTTCTACCAGAAACATTCTATCTTTTTCGGTTCTTTTTTTTTTTTCCTTTTTTATCTCTTTTTTTTCTTTTTGTCAGACACGTGTTGACAACCGTATCCCTCTGTTGCAAGATTATTCTTAAAGAAAATCATTAGCAATCATTCTTCAATCAATGTGAACTTTATTTGGCTTGTAACGTGACCAGGGGTTACAAGGTTTTGAAAGAAAGGGATATAAAGGCTCAAAAGTATTTTTGGGATTTCATTTATTTTGAAACAAGAATCATCAACCTAGTGTTGTGAAAAACAGTCAAGGCTTTGATTTATAAGCTTCTCATCATCATTTCTTCCTTCTTTTCTTTTCTTTACTTTTCTTCATCACTTTGTGATAACCTCCTTTGTTTGTATAACATCATCCTTTAGAATTGATGACACACTTTTGCTTTTGAACTTCTTGTTCTTCTTTTTTTTCTTTGAGAGCTTTTCTTCTGGGGAGCTTTTGATGTGCTCCTTATTTGATAGATCTCTTCTTAAGAAGCTTTTGAGGTGTACCCTAAACTAAATTTCAACATGTTGATGATCTCCGTTTAGGATTTTTTGAAAGGAACTTTTTTATTTTTGGCTTAGAAGGGGTATAAAGAATTTTGTAACGATTTTTTTCTGATAAAGAAACATGGTCATATATCATCTTGAATCCTGATTGCTTGATGTTTAAAGAGATTAACCTCGTAACAAATTTAACGACCTCCAACACGTGTCATTTTTTTATTTCTCTTTTTTTTAAAAAAAATAATCCTATATTTTAGATCGCCCTATATGGGTTTTCAATCTTACGGACTTTTATTATTAGTTTTTAACTTTTTTAATGCCCCTAGAGAAAGAAGATTGGATATTAGAAATTAACCAACTGAGAGAACCAACTGTCCCAAAGTGAGGTTCTCGTCATGCTTTTTTAGATCATCGACATGTTGAGAATCAATTCAAGGTGCCAAATTGAAGGAGTATGTCAAAATTCCTAAATTCGTTAAAAGGAAAAATATGTCAAAAGCTCCTCAAGCTGTCAAAAAGGGAGTATGTTGAAGGCTCTAAGTACATCAAAGAAGGAAATTTTCTAAGAGCCTAACAGAAGACATTTATCAAGGAAGAAATATATTAAGAGCTTCCCAAAAGAAAGAGAAAAAAATGGAAAAGGAATGAAAAAAAAGGAAAAAAATGATGACGAAAATTCTATCAAAGAAGACCTTGATTGTTTCCAGCATTTGACTGATGATCCTTGTTTCAAAAATTTTTAGTCTACAAATAATTTTTGAGCCTTTATACACTTTTCTTAATCACCTTTTTAACCTCTATGTAGACATTAGGTTCGACTTTGCAAGGTTCCTTAGTTTTGAAAAAAAAGAAGAACACAACATCTAATGAATTCAATGATTACAAGGAGCATCTAATTCTATACATTGATAATTTTTTAAAAGAAAAACAAACACATTTTGTAAATACATTCTCCTTTGAAAATTTGTACATATTTGGAATTTTTCTTGGAAAAAAAAAACTTTTGTATATCCCCTTTAAAATTTGTACATATCTAAACCTTTTTGTGAATACATTTTTTTCGAGAAAAACATTTGTACATACATTATCATTGAAAATAATAGAAGAAAATCAAAAACTAATTTTGTGCATCCATACATTATCATTGAGAATAATCGAAAACAAAAAAAAAATATTTATGCATTCTCATTTAAGAAAAAAAAAATATGCATTCATGCTTTCTCTTTCAAGAAAGTTAAAAAAATAGTTTCCCATGCATTCTCATTTAAGAAAATAAAAAATATAATTTAAGGCATTATCATTCACAAAAAATAGAATTTCATGCATTCATGTATTTTTCAAAATTTTAGGCATTCATATATGCGTTTTCTAAAAATAGAATTTCATGCACTCATGCATTTTTTTCAAAATTTAAGCATTCATATATGCATTTTATCAAAATAAAAATTCATTGCAGTTATGCATTTTCTCAAACTGTTAGACATTCATATATTTGTGTTTCTTTGAAATTGAATTTCATGCATTCATACATATATATTTCAAACGGACAAAGTTTCCATGCATTTCCATATGCACATTTTTCATAAAATCGTAAACTTAAAGTTTCATACATCCTTCCTAAAATAATAATAATAAAAAAACTCAGTTTCATACATCTTTCCTAAAATTAAAAACTCAAATTTTCATACATCTTTCCTAAAATAAAAAAACTCAAAGTTTCATACATTTTTCCTAAAATAAAAAAAAACTCAAAGTTTCATACATCTTTACTAAAATCAAAACTCAAAGTTTCATGCATCTTTCACAATTAAAAACACAAAGTTTCCATATGCACCTATGCATCTTCTTCTTCTTCTTCTTCCTCTTGTATGCACATATGTATCTTTTTCTTCTTCCTCTTGTATGTACTTATGCATCTTCTTCTTCTTCCTCTCGTAAGCACCTATGCATATTCTTCTTCTTTCTCTTGTATACACCTATGCATATTCTTCTTCTTTCTCTTGTAAGCACCTATGCATCTTCTTCTTCTTCTTCTTCCTCTTGTATGCAGTTATGCATTTTCTTTCTTATATGCATTTATACATCTTCTTCATCTTCTTCCTCACCTTCTTCCTCTTATCCTTTTCTTTTAACACTTGATTCCCTGCAGAAGCAAAATATTGGTCGTTCTTTTATTTGCATTTTGGTACTTGATTCCATGCAGGAGCAAAATCTTGACCATTCTTTTATTTTATTCTAACACTTGAGATTCCTTGCAGAAGCAAAATCTTGGTTGTTTCTTTTATTTTCATTTTGGTACTTGATTCCCTGCAAAGACAAAATCTTGACCATTCTTTTGTTTTATTCCGACACTTGTTTCCCTACAGAAGCCAAATCTTGGTCATTTCTTTTATTTGCATTTTAGTACTTGATTTCCTACAGAAGCAAAATCTTGACCATTCTTTTATTTTATTCCGACACTTGATTTCCTTTAGAAGCAAAATCTTGGTTATTTCTTTTATTTGCATTTTGACATTTGATTACCTACACAAGCAAAGTCAAGGCCATTTAAAAAAAAAGGAAAAATTCTTGTACATATTTTCTGTTTGAAAAAGTTTTTGTGTATATATTTTAAAATTTGTTCATATATTCCTTTTGGAAAAAAACTTTCTTGAGATTTTTGTAGATATATTCTTTTTTGAAGAAAACATTTCACTAAAATAAAAAATTTTGAAAAAAAATACATTTTTGTACATACATTTTCTTTTAAGAAATTAACACATATTATTAGTGAAAATACTTAAAAAAATACTTTTGAAAATTTGGAAATTTATTGAAAAATATATTTCTAAATAAAAAAGCACATTGGAAAATCTTAAAAAAAACATATCATGAAAAGAATTCATCAAAAATCTTAGAAAAAATATTAGAAAAAGTTTTTTTGAAAAAGATAAACATTGAAAAATTTGAAATCAAAATAAACATAAATCTTCATTTTACTTTGACACTTGATTCCCTGCAAAAGCAAAATCTTGGTCATTCTTCTACTTGCATTTTGGCACTTGATTTCCTACAAAAGCAAAATCTTGGTCGTCTTTTTACTTGCATTTTGGCACTTGATTTCTTGCAGAAGCAAAATCTTAGCCATCATTTTCTTTATTTTCATTTTGGTACTTGGTTCCCTGCAGAAGCAAAATCTTAACCATTCTTTTTTTCCGACACTTGATTCTCCGCATAAGCAAAATCTTGGTCGTTCTTTTATTTTCATTTTGGCACTTGATTCCTTCCAGAAGTAAAATCTTGGCCATCATTTTCTTTATTTGCATTTTGGTACTTGATTCCCTACAGAAGCAAAATCTTGACCGTTCTTTTTTTCCAACCCTTGATTATCTGCAGAAGCAAAATCTTGGCCATCATTTTCTTTATTTGCATTTTGGTACTTGATTCCCTAAAGAAGCAAAATCTTCATATTTTTTTTTGGACACTTGATTCCTTGTAGAAGTAAAATCTAGGCCATCCCTAAAAAAAACTAAAACAAAGAAAAATGAAAAATAAACAAAATTACCTTATCATATTCATTTTATTCTTCAATCCGAACGAAATTAGTGTTTTCGTCTTTACTTGTTTTTACTTGGATAATATAAAAATCTTGATTCCCAAATTATCCCGTACAAGCCAAGTAAAGAGGGCAACTGTCAACACCCAATTTCGTCAGGACAAATAAAATAAAAAAAAGATGATAACAGTAGTAAATACATAAATAAAAAACATTTTATTTATTTAAGTTTTTTTTCATTAATTTTCGTTTTTCTAAAAATAAATATAGTAATAATAAAAATAATAAAATTTGATTTAAATCTTACCTTTTTATACAAAATAAAAAATAAATAATAAAACAACAATAATAATAAAAAAATATGACTTAAATATCAATAGATCATTTTATTTAAAAAAATCAAAGAAAATAAAAATATAGATTGGTTGTTTCTAATTTTTAATAATAAAAATAATAGTGCAACAACTAAAATAAATAATAAAGAAGATACTAAAATTAATAAAAAAACAATAATAAAAAAATATGTTTTCATTTGAAAAAAAGAGAAGAATTAGATTTCATTTAATTCGATCAATTTTCTAAACTACTTGTAGAAGAAATAAAATAAAAATAAAAGGCCTGGTCTTTCAAGGTTTAAATAGAAAAATGAGCTTCAACAGTTGGCTAAGCTCTTTTAGCTATTTTTAAAATTAGTGTGTTGGTTATTTAATTTAATTATAATTGATAAAAATTTGCTTGATTAAACACTGATTGAGTCTGATTATAGAATTAATTCGAATATTGAATAAAATAAATCTGAAAAAGGAAGCTGAGGATATTAGAAAATCTATTTTAGAGCTTTTTATTGATAATCGATTATTCTGCCTTAACATAAATAATTATGATTAATCAAATTAATGTCCGATTTTTTCTTAATTAAGAAATATTAATTCAAATTCACTACTTAGAGAAAATTAGAAGCTTGAAAAAGAAACAATTTGTATGATTAGAGATAATTTGAAAATCACAATTAAAGGGCACATTGTATTTTTTACAAACTTATATACCCTACCTCAGCCCCACTTCCGAACACACACTACATACATGAGATATACTCCCACACACAAAATTACAACACTTGGAGAAAATTGTTTATAGGAAGGTAGAAAATTATAGTTCACAGTCTCATTACTAGAGCTCGAAGCTAAACTTGGTCTTCAACTGGTTCTCCACACAAATCAAATTACAAAGGAAAGGTTAAAAAAATTACAAAGATTCTTCAACTGGTATTTATTATTATAAATTTTGTTATTATTAAGATTACTATTATTAATATTAATATTAATATTATTATTTTAAATATTATTTTTATTATTAATATTATTATTATTGATATTTAATTTACATTATTATTATTAATATATTAAGTATTACCGACAAAATAAATTCGTCAATAAATTTGCAGACATTCTTCGATAAATTACCCATGAATTTATTGACGGATTTTGTCGGTAATCAGTGACAAATTAAATTCGTTGGTAAATCTATCGGTAATTAACAACGGATGAAATCTGTCGGTAAAATTCATCGGTAATGATATTTTATCAATGAATAAAGTTTCCTTGATAAGGCTTCATCGGTAATTTAGTTTTTTCTTGTAGTTAACACAATACCAGATTCAACCATAAAATGAAATTTATCATAATTAAGTACCAAGCTACTATCAATGCATTTGAGTAAAATTTTTGCCAAACTACTTAAGCAGTCATCAAAAGAAGACCCGTATAAAGAAAAATCATTTATGAAAACTTCCATGCATTCTTCTAAAAAGTCAGAAAAGATGCTTACCATACACCTTTGAAAGGTGTCAGGTGCATTGCACAAATCGAAAAACATTCTTCTATATGCATAAGTCCCAAAGGGGCATGTGAATGTAGTCTTCTCTTGATCCTCAGGTGCAATGTAAATCTAAAAATAACCTGAGTAGCCATCTAGGAAGCAATAATGAGACTTGCCAGCTAACCGCTTTAACATCTGATCAATGAATGGGATGGGATAATGGTCCTTTCGGGTAGCTTCGTTAAGTCTCCAGTAATCAATACAGACTCTCCAACTGTTTTGGACTTGGGAATCAACTCATTATTCTCATTGGCTACCACGATGACTCCTGACTTCTTGGGCACCAGTTGTATTGGACTCACCCACTGGCTGTCAGAGATCGGATAAATGATACCCTCCTCTGAGGCTGTCTCACTGGTTTAGCCCCATCCTCCAATATAATCCTATGCATGCAAGTGGAAGGGTTGATACCAAGAATATCTGCTAAAGTCCAAGCAATATGTTTGAAGGACTTGCAACAACCTTGTTTCTTGATCGGGCAACAAGTGCTTGGTGATGATGATGGGTAGCCGCTCTTCCTTCTCTAAGAAAGCGTACTTGAGATGTTCAGGCAAGATTTTGAGCTCTAACTTTGGAGGCTGCTCAATGGAGTGGAAAAATGTAGTGGGAGGTAGCAACTCTATGGAACTAATGTGGGCTTGATTGGTACCTGCAAAAGAATCAACACAAAAAGTACTGTCAAGTAGTTCGTGTATATCCTTAGTGTCAATGTCAGTACAATGCGGAATTGCAATAGAATAATCACTACCATCATCAACATCATGAATACAGGACTCTCCATAAGAAACTGACTCATCATACATGGATATATCAAGAAAATCAGCACAATTATGACACCATGTATTGTTTCTGCAGTAACAACAAACATTGGACTTATCAGAAACATCCAAGCTTTTAGCATGCACAGAATCAAATAACTCATCAATCACATCATCAATCACATCAATACGCAAAATGGAACGCTTTCTAGGATGTCGCATGGCATCAAATATATTAAATTTAACAACATTATCACCAAACTCCATGGACATAGTACCACATGCACATCTATCTTGGTCCTAGCAGTCTTAAGGAATGGCCTGCCAAGAATGATGAGGGATTTTGCTGCCAATTTTGCCTTGGATAGAAGGTGGAATTGTTGGAGGTATTATGAAAATTCTGATATTGATTCTAACTCTAATTTTGCCCCCATCTTAGATTAGGATGATCTCTCCATCCAGGATTGTATGGGTTGGAGTAAGGATTATATTGAGGTCTCCCTAGAAAAGCTCCAGTTGCTGCAACAGTGTGATAATTGGAATTCTTTTCTTGCAACGTGGGACAAGCATCAGTGGGATGTGAAACATCAGAGCAGGTACCGCATAATCTAGGTTATGGACTGACAGCAGAAAATTGGGTTGTTTGACTCACGACTAACTGCCTGACTAATGATGCCAACTCATCAAGCTTGTTGGTTAAAATCTGTTGATCTACTGCATCGCTTGAGGCTTGAAAATTTGGTTTACTGGAGGAAGCTTGCACATGGTAGACTGCACTATTGTTGGATCTAGTACCAAATTGCTGAGAATTGGCAGCCATATTTTCAATGAGCTCTCTGACTGTTGCAGGTGTTTTATCCACCAATGCACCTCCACTAGCTGCGTCCAACATGCTCCTATCCATGAATTGAAGGCCTTCATAGAAATTGACTATGAGCAACAAGTCTGTAATCTGGTGGTGTGGACAGCTGACACAAAGTCTCTTGAATCTCTCCCAATATTCATGTAGGTTCTCGCCACCTGCTTGTCTGATGCCACAAATCTCTTTTCTAATTACAGTAGCTCTTGAGGCTAGAAAGAATTTTTCTAAGAAAACCCTCTATATCATCCTAGTTTTGAATGGATGCTGGTTGGAGATATTACAACCAATCCTTCGCTCACCCATCTAGAAAGAATGGGTACTGCAGACTACTTGAAATTCGTTCAAGTGCTTGTGTGGATCCTCCCCCACAAGACCATGAAACTTGGCCTACAAGTTTATTAATCCAAATTTTAGTTCAAAATCAATATCTAACTCAGGATATTGAATACATAAAGGTTGGTAAGTAACATCAGGTGCAACCAATTCCTTAAGAGTCATGTTGTCCATGTTATTAGAATGAGGAGAACAAGTATCTAAACTACGAAGATGCACTACACTGGAATGATAAGAAAAGTGATTATGACTACTCATCTTCCTCCTCCTCCTCCTTTTACTACTAGAATCTAAAGAAACAAAATCAAATGAATGATCACGATGATGTTCAAGCTCAGGCTCAGGTGCATGTTCAGATTGTATCCTAGTTCTCTTTAACAGATGAAAAGTCTTTTCTACCTCAGGATCATAGGCATACAATTCTAAGCCTTTACTCATAGTGTTCATACATCAGCATTGATCATGGCGATTAGTAAAAATCAGAAAACAGGCAAATTAAGGAAATTGTTGACAACTATCTACGATTAGAAGAAAATGAGAAAAATAAGTTCCAAAACAGTATCAAATGAATTTTTAAAATTATGGGACTACCACAGGTCAACTCTAGTAGTACCCGAGAATCCAAAAATGAAGATAAAAATCTTAAAAATTGAAAATAGTGGTTAAAACGGCCGAATTTGGCAATTTTAGGGTGGTGGTGCCCATCACTTGTAGTGGGTCTTGCTATAAATGCCTTCTTCTATGTCCCTGCGAAAATTCACCTTAATCGGAGTTATTCAAACAATTTTGAAATACCCGATATATCTCTTTTTGATATAAAATAAATAAAAATTAAAAAAATAAAAGAATTTTATTCTTAGAACTAAACTATTGTATTATGCACCTAATATGGAAAATACATGCAAAAGAAAAAGAAAAAAAAAACAGAGAACTATGAGAGTCCCGACGACAGTGCAAAAACTTGATTTAGTGTATATTTGATGGTAGAGTTTTTATGTTGTATAGATTTATCATAGATTTAGGATTTTAAAAATTTAGGACGAAAAAACTTCAAACGACTATAAGTTTTGATAGAGAGCTCAGATTGAGACGCTCCAAAAATGAAGGCGGTTGGGCCTTGGAAAATTCCAAAATTTCATGATTTAGTATTTCTTTTCTATTTTTTTGTTATTTTTACCTATTTTTTAGATTGTAGCATTTTATTCCACATATCTATGCTTGGTAGAAAATTCTAAAATTTTTTCTGGTATTTTCTTGTATCGATTAGACATTTATCAACACATTATTTTTTTGTTTTTTTAAAAAATAAGGCTTTTTACGTCAGTTGTAAGCTACAACCGACGTAATAGAGGCCTTTAGGTTGATTTCAGCTCCAATCGACATATTATCCACCTCTTATGCTGTAATTTAATTATTTTAGTTGGGTACATGACGTCGGTTTCTATTTTCAACCGACGTAGTGGCGTATATACTATCATTACAAGAAAATAGCTATTTAGAAACAAATTTTTAGCTACCAAATGAAATGGTTGCTAATTGTGACCAAAATAGTTACCAGGTTGCTAAATAACTACAAAATAGAAGTAATGATTGAATTTAATGACCAATTAGGTTAAGATAATTGTATCTAACATTAGCTACTAATGTTTTAGTGACCTATGCTATTATTAGATTTTAAATTGGTATCTAATTAAGTTAGAGACTAATTTAGAATTTAATGGTATTGGTCACTAAAACCTTGGTAGCTAATGGTAGATACCAATTATCTTGACTTAATTGGTCACTAAATTCAATCATTACTTTTATTTTGTAGTTATTTAGCAACCAAAATCTAATTTGATAACTATTTTGGTTACAATTAGCAACCATTTCATTTGGTAACTAAATATTAGTCTCTAAATAGCTTTTTTCTTGTAGTGTATGTTGGTTGCATAACTGACGTTATATATTTAAAACTTTCTACGGCGCTTTCATCTACGATGTAAAATGTCCTCCAAAATCGACATAAAAAGTAAATTTTCTATTCGTGAACTTCAGGTTTTATTTGTATGTGTTGTCTGAATTTTAACCTAGTCCTTTCATATTATTTATTTTCGAGATACTGTTGATGTATTAATAAATGCTAATTTTATTAAGATATCTAGCGAGCACGTCACAGTTTAATTTAATATTGTACTTTGAGATTATTGAAAGAATTTACTTTTTCACTATTTATGTATGAAATGTTCATTTAAAAGAAAAGAAAATATGAAAAATGTTTAATTAAAAGAGCTGGGAGTGTAAGAGTCACTCCCCAAAAAGGATAATACATTTTACTTTAAATACGAATAGCTTTAGATTTGACCAAACAAACCTTTTTTTTTAAAAAAAAAAATACTACTTGAATTAATTATAAAAATACATAAAATATTAAAAACTCAGCTTCATTATACGTAGGAGCGTTTCTCTAACTCTCTGAAAAGGCTTATCTATTCCATATTTTTTTTTCTGCAAATTCTCTAAAATGATAAAAGAAATTCTTCTTTCTTATTATTTACTCTCTCCTATGCTTGAACTTTGAGATTTTTGTTTTTGAACTTTAATCAAAATCTTGATAGGTCATTATTTAAACTTCGTATCTTAAAACTTTGGACCTCTAACTTACAGTATTAATAAACGATGAACCAGCTGTGATTCTTATGTCACCAAAACATGTAACTTTTTTATAATAATTTTTAATCACTCATATACTATAAACCTAACGCTAAGTGAACAAAATAAAATAAAATTTATATAAAAAAGTTGTGTAAGTGTTCCGTTGTATTCTTTTAATGAGACGATAAGTCATATGATTACATATATTATTATTATTATTTTCATCCACTCTTCACTTGTTATTTTGAGAGTAAAAAATAATATATTCAACATAACCGTAATTTTAATATATACATAGTTTTTTTATGTAAAGTTATTAAAGTCTGTTTACTATTTGATTAAAAGGTAGCATAGATGAATTATTTTCACTAAAAGAAAAACTCAATTTACCCATGGATTATTACCCACATATCTGTATCCGTAGATAAATTCAGCATTATCTATGGATTATTACCTATGGATCTGTATCTGTAGGTATTACCCACGGATTTAAGTCCGTAGGTATTACCCACGGATTTAAGTACGTAGGTATTATCCACGACATGGGTTCGTAGATATTACCCACGGACACATATCCGTAGGTATTACCTACGGATATTGGTCTATATGTATTATCCACGAACTATTTTCGTAGGTAATACCTACATACCTATGTCCGTGGATAATACCTACGGACCTATATCTATGGCTAATACTTAGGAACTTATATTTATGGATAAACCTACTATTATCTCTTATTAATGATGTTTATATTGATTTATATTATTTTCAGTTATATTAAAAATATATGTGATATTATTATTATTATTATTATTATTATAGTTAATAATAATATTATTAATAATGTTATTATTATTAATGTTCTTTTTATTACCCGTATTAATATTAGTATTTTAAATTTTATTAATTTATTATTATTATTATGAATCTTATTAATATTATTTTTATCAATATTATTAATATTATTATTGATATTATTTATATTATTGTTAATATTATTATTATCATTTTTAATAAAAATGATAATAATAAGAATAATAATAATATTATTAATGATAGTAATAATACTAATAATATTAACAATAATAATTATAAATATAATTATAATAAGAATAATAATAATCATAATATTATCATATTTGCTTGTTTGGCGTAGTGGTCAAAGGCTGCCTTTAACCTTCAAAGATAGTAATTTTATTAATATTTGTAATAACATTAACAATAGTCCTAAATAATAACAATAATAATAAATAATAAAATAAGTAAAATAAAAATAATAATAAATAATATATCATTAATAAATAAAATAAAAATAATAATAAATAATGAGATAATTAGAAGGATATAAAAATAATCTTGATAATCATAAATCAAAAAATATATAATATTACCCACGGATCAATATTAGTGGGTAACATAAACTTTTACCCAGGAAATAAATTCTGTGGAAAAATTACCCATGGACAAAAGTTGGTAGGAAATTTATCTACGACCTCATTACCTACGGATTTTGACCCGTCGGTAATCCGTAGGTAATGTCTGACTACCCACTGATTTTGGTCCTTACCTACAGATTTTGACCTTAGGTAAATCTAGTTTTATTTTAATGTTTTCTTTCGATAAGAGTAGTCATTCATCCTTATCTTATATGTGAATAAATTATATGAACAACGATATCTTCCTTAACCACCGATAATACTAACTCCTAACTCTATTTAAAAAAAAAAGAACTTTGAAAATCAGAATAAGATTAGAGATGAAAGCTATCTTCATCAATTATAAGACTAAGAATTAACACACTATTAATATCTTTTAAGGAAAAAAATATCAAACAATAATTAAGAGGGTAAGAATACAATAAAAATATTTTATTAAAAGTAAAATTACATAATAGATTGTAAGAAGGAGATGATATTGAGAAGTTATGGTAAGAAAAAAAGTTTTATATTTCATAAAAATAAAATAATATATAAAAAGTCTATAAATTTATCATTTTGAGTTGAATTGAGTTTCTCTATTTCTTGTATAAATTTCTTTACTGAAAAGTTAATCTCCATCTATAAGTGATTAATGGATATTTTATGCAAACTATTATTATTGCGTAGAAATTATTGTCATAATGTCAGGAAGGTGATATATATATATATATATAAGGTGTTTGATAAAAAGTAAGAACCTGTAGTTTCTTTATAACCACTCATTATAACCACAATTTGGCATGATGTAGCGAATGCAAACTTCTCGAATGGCCTTTAATTCGGATTATTTGTTCAACTTTCTCAGTACGATAGAGGGTTCCTTCACGTGCAGGTACTAAAATCACTTCAAGTGAAGGTTTTTATTTTCAGCTAATTACGAAAAGTCATAATGGGAGTAAGGATGTTTGATGCATCTTATCTTCTTTTAATGATAATAGTTCAAGACTATCTCTTACATAGAGCTTACTTTTTAAAAAAATAGTGTTATAATTTTAAATATGAGTTTGAATTTTATATTTAGTAAAAATAAAAGATAAACAATATATATAAAAAACATGAATCTATTAATTATTTTAAGATTTTAGATTGATAACGGAGTCTTAATCTTTTTTATTTTTTTATAGTTTAAAATTTAGGATTTAGTTATATCAAATCTCTCTATTTTTTTTTTTTGGTATTTTTATATCTTTTAACATATTTTCTTTGACTTATAATGGTAAATTTACATATAAAGTTACCGCGACATATTTTTTTAAAAACATCGTTAGGATATATTAGTTTGCAGTTTATAGGTTAAACTTATCACACAAATGAAAACTATTTATATTGGAGAGTTAATTATACATTTTCTCTGCCAAGGTAAAAAAAAAAAACTTGTGTTTGTGGAGTACTACCAATCAAATATAACATTGTTGAAACCTAAACACCATTTTCTCTGTCAATGAAAAGTTATCAATAACAAAAGCATGGATGGCCTATGATGTAGGTTAAATGATTCCAAATAGACCAATTCAAATGTGGCATTAGAGTTGTTGAAGACTTCATTGCTAAATGATTCCAAATAAACCAAGTCCTTCTCTTAACTCAAATCACGTACGTGATTTGGCTTACGCCTATCTCCATAAGAGTTTGAGAAATGTTAAAGTCTCTTTAATTAGCTAACCAATCACTATAAGAAAAATGTTATTTAGAGATCAATTTTTAGCTACAAAATAAGATGGTTACTAATTGTGATTAAAATAGTCACCAAATTAGATTTTGGTGGCTAAATAACTATAAAATAGAAGTAATGATTAAATTTAGTAACCAATTAAGTCAAATAATTGGTATCTGACATTAGCTAACAAAGTTTTAGTGACCTATACTATTAGATTCTAAATTAGTCTCTAACTTAATTAGATACCAATTTAGAATCTAATGACATAGGTCACTAAAACTTTGGTAGCTAATGTTAGATACCAATTATTTGACTTAATTGATCACTAAATTTAATCATTACTTCTATTTTGTAGTTATTTAGCAACCAAAATTTAATTTGATGACTATTTTGATCACAATTAGCAACTATTTCATTTGATAGCTAAATATTGGTCTCTAAATAACATTTTTCTTGTAGTGAGTAACCACATTATTATATTTGGTAGGAATAAAATTATTCATGATATTAATACATTGCATCTACTCAGGCTATTCAGGCTACTTAATGTTAAGTTAAAATTTATTTTTGGTTTTTTAGTTTTGCAAACTTATAATTTTAATTGTTATAAAATTATAATTGCAAAACTAGTCTCACCTACTTGAAGTTAAAGTAATTTATTTTCGTTATTAATAAATTATATAAATTACTAATGAAAAATATTATATATATATATATATATCATTATAAAATTAACTGCTCAATTATATAAGATATTAATAATAAGATTTAGAGAAAAAGTTTATACATGTTGTTTTCACTAAAACAAATTGGATCAAGACAGACAAAAAACCGTTAGTAAATGTGAATTATCAAAAGATAAGTGATGATTGAAAATTTATTAGTAATTTGATTGTCGGTAAATTTATCGATAGATAGATTTAATATATCGATATTTTGTATTATAAAATTAATATTATTATTTTATTATTAGCATATTTACTTCTATTATTGATGGTTTATTGAAGTTGTGGACATAGTGCACTCAACGATACTTGAACCTAAAGCTTAATAGAACTCATAAACATCATACTACTAGAGTATCTTTTTTCTCATATTATGATTATTATTATTATACTTATTATTACAATTACAATAATAATAATAATAATTATTATTATTAACATTATATTATTATTATTTATATTATAATTATTATTATTATTAATATTATTAATATGTTAATTATTACCAACAGAATAAATTTGTCGCTACTTTGATAGACTATTTACCGACAAAATTTATTCATCAGTAAATTGATGCAAATTTACCGACGAATAATTTGGCGGTAAATTTTTCTGTTAGTTAATCTGTCAAAATTAGCGATGGATCAAATTTATTAGTAAATTGACTGTAAAATTTTTCGTCATTAAAAAATTCATCGATAATGACATTTTACCGACCGATAAAATTTCGTTGGTAATTTGTGTTTTTCTTGTAATGTTTAAAATATATGTCAATATTTTTTTGTCTTAACAATTAAATGATGTATCAATGGACTAAAATTGTTTAAATTGGAAAAATTGAGGAACCAAATTTAAAGGAACAAAACTACACTATCATTAAACTAGAGAACCCTCAAAAATAGAATTAAGTTTAATTTTTATGGTGTGATAGACTGACACAGTTACTAAATGACAAATTTCCCATGTTGGTGCAATTTCTCATTGTGTTGTTTAAAATGGGTAAAAAAATTTAACTACCGAAATGGTTAATATGAAGAAATCGCGCCAGCTAAGCTTGGAAGACACAATTTTGTTTAAAGTTGAAAATATGCCTAAGTGACACGGTTTTCACTTAACTGACTAAGTGAAATCGTGTCAAGTTGGCGTGATTTCTTTGTTATTGATAACAATGGATTTTCTTTATGTGTGAGTGTGAATGCTTGGTTCCACCTGTACCCCTTGCCACCTATCTTTTTGCAACATGTTACTATTTTTATAAAATTTATTAAAAATAGCTAGAAATTTGTTTTCGATCCAATTTTTTAGCAACAACTTCTTTTAGTCTACATTTGATTGTTGAACATTAGGCGGTCCAAAGTCCCTTTAGAGGATCAAATCATTTGATAAAGTTTTAATGATAACAAAACTTGAGTATATATTTATATTTGATGACTTATATACATTGCGCAGTTAACATGATTATTATTATTATTAAAGCAGGAGACACCTGGTCTATAAAGAGATAAGTTTTCTTACTATTTACTTTTATTTGTTATTGATTTGATTTAAATTGATTTTATATCATATTGTGCTCTAACGTTCAAATTTGTTCATAATGGAAAATATTCAAATTATTATGAAGCATTTAATTGTGATTAATTGATTTTATATCATAATGTGCATTAACGTTCAAATCTGTTCATAATGGAAATTATTGATGAGTATTTCAAATATAATTTCTCTATGTTATTTTAAATTAATTATTTCTGATACAGAATTAATCAAGTTTAATGCAGTTTAAAATATTAGAGAAATACTTCCAGTTTGAGCTCCATACATCAGAAAGTCAATATTACTCTGTTAAACCATCCCAACGGCTAGTTTCTAAAAAGCTACATATAGAGGAGCAAATTCAAGTTGAAGAAAATATACAACAAGAAGCAAGAATAGAAATACATCATATAATACATTGAAAAAAATATGCTGAGTGTTTATTGTCAATCTGCTATAGAGAGCATCTAGAGTTTTGGGTTGTGTGAAACCATTGTGTAATTCTTCACCATTGTGAAGTAAACCCTTGTGAGCTTTCATTGTTTTCTCTTTTGAGAGT
>Ga0209489_104182_pt1 | contig 26870 bp, 18 predicted proteins | sample SiratrowhiteBW_FD_187527 | JGI IMG/M metagenome (GOLD analysis project Ga0209489, IMG submission 187527) | Root nodule microbial communities of legume samples collected from California, USA - Siratro white BW (SPAdes) (version 2) | ecosystem: Host-associated > Plants > Roots > Nodule | place... | reverse complement strand
TGATTCTGGTTGTTTGGTTTTTATATTTGTTAATTGTTTGAACCTCTATAGATTGCATTCTAAGGTTCTTCAAAGAACTTGTATTCTCATTTTGAAAAGAATCAAAAAGGGTTCAATTCACCCCCCCTCTTGAACTTAGGCCAAATACTTACTTTAACAAAGGTCAACCATCTAGTATCTATCAATTGTTGAACCTTGTATTTAAATGGTCTACAATTTTCAATAGAATGCCCTACAGACCTGCCACAGTAGTCATATTTAGCATTAATATCATAAAATTTAGAATAAGGCAGTTGTACCGACTTCATAGGACTTATTGTAACCAAAGCATTTTGGAGAAGGCAAGGTAGGAGATTTGTGTATCACATGGGGATTGGAGTGTACTGGATCTGATCCTTTCTTTGAAATGAATTTTGCCCTTGAGTTTGATTATAATTTGACCCGCCTTCATTCTTCCAAGGTTGCTTGGGTGGATACACATTATGTGGCGTGGGTGGGGGTCGTGGCACAGGTGTAGATAGAGGAACATTTTGTTGGTACATGGGTGATGCATTCATAGTATAAGAGATATGTGAATGCTCAGGTCTATAACGAGTTGAAGGGTGACCTTCCCAATGGGCTATGGTTGAGGCTACTTGACCTTTACCTTCTTTCTTTTTGCCAAAGTTGAACCCAATTTTCTGGACGTTTGTCGCCGGAGATGGGCCTTGCGTAATTTTGTCAATTTTCAACCCAAACTCGATTCATTCTCCAATGATGACAATGTTCGCAAAGTTGGAAGAGACACTGTCCAGCATATGTTCATACAAAGGAGATTGCAATGTGCCCATGAACATAGCCACCATCTCATTGTTTGGAAATGGTGGTTCTACCTGAGTGGCTAATTCTCTCCACCTTTGAGCGTACTCCTTAAAAGTTTCAGTACTCTTCTTTGACATATTCTGTAATTGCAGCCTATGAAGAGTCATGTCAATAATATATTTGTATTGTTTCTATTGATATAAACCAAATGACTACTCGATAATAAATTGGCCTCTTTGATTTAATCATGTGATCCTTTGTTACAAAAATCCAATTTACTTTAAATCCAAGAGGCCATATGATTATCAAGTGATTTATGTGGTCTTAGTATAAAGCTCATTGAACACTTTGGAGTTTATCTTAATGTAGTGCTACTAGAAATAATGAAGCCAGACAATGCCATACTACACAAGATCTGACTGACGAAGGTGAATGATGATCATTAGATATGCATGGAAGATGTTGAAGCAGCTGGAGAAGCTTCTAGTGATGTTGGACCAAGTGGCACTACTGGAGATAGCAATGTTATCATTCCATATGTTCCACTTGTTGATAGAGGTGAACCATTGTCCCCGTTTGAATAAATGATGCCCATTCGGCTTGAAAAAATGGTAGGAGAGAAACGAGAGCACTGTGAATGTTGTGCAACAAGGTTCGAACACTTGGATGACCAGTTGGAGGCATTGCAAGATCAATTGTTGAAGTTCACTATGGATGGGACAACTAGGAATATCATGCTTGTTTATTTTATCTTAGTCATATGTACAGTGAACAATATCTTCTATGTTTTTTTATCATATTGCTTAACCCTCTTTGATGAATTAAATGGGGGACAAATAGTGTAGTTTATGTGTGTGTGTTGGTTTGGTTTGGTTTATTTTTAGTTGGTTTAGTTTGCCTTATTTTGTTTGGATTGTAATTTGGATAATCCAGATATTATGTTTAATTTGTGACATGATAATATCTTAAACTGTGGTGATATGTGATACTCTATGTTAATTTGTATATGAAAAATACATGTATCTTGCCATGTTTTGGCACTTGACTAACATTTTCAAGGTTAGGCAGTCTAAAAAGTGAGTTATCCATCAACTCAAGGGAAGTGATTTATTTAGGGTGAGCAAATGATGATATATAATTAGAACTCACCATTTGAATTGGTGAGGAACTCGGTTTGGTAAGTGTCCAGCACATTATGGCAAGTGTCTAATTGAATTGTTGCCGAGTATGACATGGTGAGCTTCTAACTCTAGTCTGTATCAATCAATTTTGTTTCAGTATTATTATGTCCTATTGGAAACATGTTATCAAATGGCTGCTTGAAGATTTATCAACACACACTCAACCACTGCATTTTCTTCACCAAATAAAGAGAGTTTGTTGGCAAAGTTGTTGAAGAATAATTGATGAATCAAACAAGTGATGAACATTCTTGAATATTTGTGTTAGAGTACTTAGGTATGTATATGTATCTTGCTTCTCTGGTAGAATAAGTCTTGGTTATACATTACAATTGTAGATTTTGTTTGTATTTTTTATTTTTATGTATTTGTTTAGGTTCTTTTACTATAATTACATAGGGTTTCTAATTATAGTTGTGTGGCAAGGTGCTGCATTGTGTAGTTTTGGTTCTTGTAGGGTGCAAGAGTGTTTCTTAATGTTGTAGTGTGGTCGAATTGTATTGTTTTGTGTTTTAATGGAATCTTTGCTTGATTAGCAAAGAAACTGGATGTAGCTCTTAAGAAAGAGTGAACCAATATAAAATTTTTATATACTATATCTTTGATATCTATTCTTTTGCTAGTTTTTAATTTTTGCATAATCAGTGAAGTAATCAAAATTTTGTTAAACTGAATTTGGAACATAATCGATTATTTTTCTATCATTTTGATAATCAGAAAAATTGTAATTCATTAAAACACAAATTACATCAATTGAATTTTTGTCAGATTAATAATATAAGAAATTTAACAGACTATTTGCTTGTTTTGATTGATGTTTTTTTTTGGCTCTTTCACAATTAGAAACCGCAGTAGATTGTTTAGTGAAAAATTCAATTCCTAAACCGGGTTTAGTGATAATTCACTATAGTTCAAATTACTCTGTCCTCATACTATAGTATTTTACAAAAAACCCTTAACAACCCCCAACAAAGCCAACAACAATAAAATGATTAGAAAGAGGAAAATCCACAACAAAGACAATCATCTCCTGATTATTCAAATTATTACAAATAATATTAGAAATTTGGTTATTTGAGGGTTAAATGTAATTTTAGGTTGTTATTACATATTTTAATTTTATTTTAAATTTGATACTTGATTCCAAATTGATGTGGTATATGATATTTGGTTCTTAAACTTAACATTTGAGGTTTATTGTATAATTAATGTGTTTCTCTTACCCTCATATTTGATTAGCCCTTATGATGGACCTTTAACTAGGTCCATGGCTAGGCAAGTGGAGGAGGGAGAAGGACCCTAGAATACCCTTCTTTTATGGAGATTAATATTAGGCTTCCTTTTCTTTCTTCTGCCTTGTAAAAATGAATAGGAATAGCCTTGTATAAATAAGTAGAAGCATGAGTGGGCTATATTTGGGTCTAATTAGGGTTTTGACTTGGGAGTCAAAGCCTTAATGTACAACCCTTCTTATTAGGAAAGTCAAAACTCTAATTAAGGAGGTCAAGAAGAGTGAACCAAGATCTCTCACAAAGCCCACACGACCATCCACTTGGGCAGCATTGGAACTTATAAACGCTTGAAATATCAAAGAAGTGAGCAATATGGTACTTATAACAATCAAGACACACCAACTTGCATATGTGGGCTACACTTTGCACTATTTAGTCCCATATGTCCTAGTTCATTAAGTGTTATGGGCTCCTCTTGCTATAAATAAATTTCTTTCTCCCTTGTAAGACACTTTGAATTTGAATGAGAATTGCTTTTTATATTGTTTGTTCTCTTGTTCTTCAAAATTTTAAAATGAGAATAATATTCTCTTAAGAAACATTTCTTAAAAGTGAGTCAACATTCCTTAAAAGTGAGTCACTTAAACTTCTCTTAAGAAACTTAAGAAAAAGTTGAGTTCTTTTTAAATCTTCCACCGTTAAAAAAGTGTTTACATCATTAATAGAAAGTTTATTGTATAATTAATATATTTCTCTTACCCTCATATTTCATTAATCCTTACTTTCATATTTATGATATAATAATTAATAAATAAATGATTAATGACTATAATTATAATAATTTCACATATGTGTGAATGTGTGGATTTGTGTGTTTTAGTAATTATCATATGATGTTCATGTAAATAAAAGTTCAAACAAGATACTTCAGTTTATCAAAATATTTTATTATTTACATCGATGAAATCTACCAACAACATTTCTACAAACAAAATTTTGACCAACAACATTTTTAATACCAACAAATCTTGCCTATTGGTAATATTGTATTTTTTTTTTATCGTGATAGCTTTAATTGCATCTATAAAATTGTGTATAGAAGATCACATTTTCTTATAAATAGTGCGAATTCTAAAAAAGATATGAAAAATATTTGATTGTCTCTAACAAAACATTGTTAAACGAATAAATTTCTACAACTCTAGTAACTAAACATCATTAAATAATAACTATCTCGCATTAAAAAAACAGTAAAGAAACGAAGCTAATTCACAAATAAACATAACTCATACTGAATGTTATACTTTAGAGTTATTAAAAAATTCAAATCGAGAGCAACAAAACTTTTGTTTTACATATAAGTGTTTGTAAATTCTTTTATAAAAAATTTATTTGACTATCTTATAAATTACACATAAGTGTTTGTAAATTTTATATTAATTATGTTTTTATTATAAGAAAAATAATTTTATTAATTATCTATGTAATATTTTAATATAAATATGTCTTAATTTTTTTATTATTATAAATAATATTTATGATAAATAAAAAATAGATAAGATATGAGCGTGCCCCATCCATAAATAAATATTTTGTAATAACCTCATTAGAGGGAACATCTTTCTTAGTATATCCAGATAGTAGATAGGAATATAAACGTTGATATAATTACAAAACTAGTTTCGAAAACCTTCACTTTTTGCCTTTTTCAGAACGTTGGACATTCCAGGATTTAAATTTGAAAACCTCAAATTGATTGAGCCTAAAAAGACTAGATTAAACTGTAATTAATAAATAAATTGAGCAATTAAACATAGCAAGATTTATATCAGAAAGTTAATCCCATAAATTCCTATTCAACGCAGTAGCAAAGACTGCCTAATATGAAGATGGTTTTCTACGCTTAGATCGTGTAATACTTTGAAGTAGATGTTTTGATCTTCTAATACCTTTCTTTGACCATCTAATACGTTCAAGAGAAAGAGAAATAGATGCCTGACTTTGTAAAATTTTAGCAATGTAACATATTCAGAAGAAATAGACGTTTAAGAGGAGTAGATGTTTCCTTCTTCAGAAAAATTAACTCAAGCAAAATTTTATGACCTCAATATTAGTCACTTTATTCTCATTTGTTTTATTTTATCTTATCTTTTTCTTATATTTTTTTTTAGGTTTTAACAGACTTACTTATTTTCACTATTATCTTATTTGCCTCAATACATTAGAGATTAACCACTTAGCCAAGACAAAACTTAACAAATCTGCCCCAAATTAAGATATTATTGTTTTCTCTATTTTAAGTAATGATGACACCTATCAGAGATAATTCTTTTCATTTTTTTCAAAGGCAGAATGGATAAAGGTTTCAAGTGACATGTGCATGAACAACGTTGGCTAGTTAAAATTAAGGCTTTGTTTGGTGGAGGAGTGGATTTAAGGGAATGGATTTGAAAGAATTTGAATAGATTGTGTGTGGATGGTAAGGTTGTTTGGATTAATGGATATATGGTAAGATTTAAAGGGATTTGAGGAGAATATTTGTTGAAAGTTTGGAAATAACTTGATAGATGTTATAGTTTTTTTTAGTTTTTTAATTGATATATTTTTGAAATTACTAATTGAACCTTGTGGAATAAGATGGTACAAAATTAAATATAATGAATTTATATAATTAAATATAAAGAATTATTTTGGCATTTTTAAATTTTTAAATTAGAAATATTGTTTGAAAGTGTCATGCCACAGTATATCCACTTACAGGGGTGTTTGTAGTTTTCAAAGTCATCACCCACTTACAAAGGTGTTTTCTAATTTTTAACTCACTTACAATGGCTGTTTTGTAATTTTTAATTACATCTCTGCAAATCTCTTCTGATGATTGAAGATATCATCATGCAAAGCTTCTCCATCCTCCCAACTTAGTTCAACCAAACAGATTTCATGCACAAGCATCCATCCTCTTGTATAGTGAGAGCACACAAATGCGTTCAACCAAGCACAATGCAAATTGCAAAAGGGCACGACACCCTTCTGGCATTATTATCCTTTTTCCTTTTTTTTTTCTCCTTGTTTACTATTTTTTAAACATAAAAAATTTGATGATTTTACTAAGAGAAAAAATGACACAATTTTATTTTATTTTATTTATTTATTTAATTTTTATTTGAAATAACATAAGCATAAATTAGTTGAACTTACAATATACTAAAAGGTCAATTTTACATCTTTCAAGTGATACCTTTTGAATATTATTGAAATCTTACAGATAGACAAATATTATGTATAATAATACCTTTCAAAAATGTTTGATTTTTGTAAATTCATTTTAAAAAGTTTCAGGATCTTTGTGTTGAATATTTCTTAAAAACTAGTTCAGGATCAATTTTTATAAAAGATGGATGACTTATTTAACCCAAGTGGGATGAATTGGGTTTCAAATCTCTTTTGGAAATTATCCTCTTTCTTTTAAGTTTTTTTGAAATTATTTTCAAGGTGAAAATCCAAATTCAATGATAATAGAACCAAGATTAAAAGAAGATTAGATTGTAGCACAAATATACTATGAAAAGAAAAGATAGATTGCAAAAAGGATTTTATATTGGTTGATATTAACAAAATCTTATCAAATCTCAACAACTTGAGAATTGTTAGCTACACTAGTTTCAGAAAGTTATTAACAAATCAATTCCCAAACAATTACAAGAGGATATCAACAACAAACCTTAATATGATGGACATATTATCTCTGTCAATTCTTATCAACCCAAGAGAATATATAGCTTGATCTCCAAGAACTAAAACAATGGAACAAACACGAAAAGTTATTATCATCCTTTTTTCAGGAGAAGCACACAGTGGTCAACGCTTTCGCAACCTTGATTTTAAAATCTTGAGAGCTCAAAATGTGAGAAAAATGTTTAAAAATAGTTAGATTAACTCGCTTCAAATAATAAATGTGATATCTAAAAATTTTAAGCCATATACTCTATTTATAGAGTTTCAAAATTACAATTTAAAAAACTGAGACTAACACTTTTAATTAATTATATTAGCTTTTAATCAATTATTCATTGAAAAAAATAGTTAAAACTTTTTTAATTAGTTATATTAGCTTTTAATCAATTATTTATTTAAAAAGTAATTTTTTTCTATTTTAATAGATAAAAATACTTGTTAATCGATTAATTTATTGATATAGAATTTTCCAACTTCTTTTATTTAATCGATTAAATAAGAATAATCAAATATCATATATATTTTAAAGTTCATCCGGAACAATTTAATCGATTATTAAAAAACATGACCGATTATATTATTCTTAAAATCCTTTTAAAAGAATTTTCCTTTTCCAAATACTTTTTAACTTATTTCAGAATGATTACATGTTGATCTTATTCCTTTTTTGTGAAGGACTCAAATAATATTAGACAGTAAAAACATTCTAGGATATACTACAATATCTTCATCTTCAATCATCATCATCAAAATATGATTCATTTGTATTTGAAGTTTTCTTTGATCAAGGTGTTTAGCATCTACAAATAAAATCACTCCTTCTTTCTAGTTCATGATTACAAAGTGAACCTTGAATGAGACGATAATCCTTAAAAAAATACTTTGCCACTAGTTTAAGAATTTCATTTATTTCAATTATAGTTTCTCACTACAAAATACGTTTCGAGGCTCTATGTTATAAATTTAGTCATATTTCATAAAATGATCTACTATAATTTTTCTACAAATTAAAACATTATATTTTGTTCAGTGTAAATCATTCTTGAATCACTTCCAACTGTAAAGGTCGTCTTGTAGAAGTGAGTCCCTTAACAGTAGTGGAAGTTGTTGAATGAAATGGATTAGGAGGCACAACAAAGTGGTTTTCCTCTTCAGTTTCTAGCATGTGCATCACAGATTTTATGGATGGACGGTTCACTGGTTGCCACTGAATGCACCAAAGCCCTATAATTGCTAGTTTCTTTGCAATCTTAACATCACCTTGTTCCTCAACATGGATATGTACATCTCCATCAATCAGGTTATGGATCCAATCCGGGTATAAAACATTGAAATTTTGTGGAGAAGACACGTCCACATTCTTTCTCCCACCAACCATTTCTAACAACAGTATTCCATAACTGTAAATATCAGACTTGTAAGACACATTCCCGAAGTTTCTAGAGAAGACTTCAGGTGCAATGTATCCTAAGGTTCCCCTTGCAGCTGTCATGGACACCAAACTGGGATTCTTAGAACACAATTTGGCTAAGCCAAAATCAGTGATTTTTGGAGTGAAGTTGTCATCAAGTAACACATTGTGAGGATTTATGTCAAAGTTGTCAAAGTTAAAGCCACTTTCTTAGTAGTGGGGCCCACCACCATGAAACATTGCATAAAACAATGAGCTTGAATTATGGAGGAATTGGTGGAGCTTGAATGATGGAGGAATTGGTGGAGCATTTCCTTGCATAAATTGAGGAAGGATGTTGGCATTATATGCCTATAAAAGGAAGGCTTCATGCCTCATTCACAACAAGCCATAGCAACAAGCTACACAGCAAACACAAAGCCTTCAAACCAAAGTGAAGGTGTACACCCAAAGCAAGAGAGAGAGAAAAAAAAACTAGTGAGAAATTATAGAGAGAGAGTTTCTCCTGTAAGGTTTTTCATTTGAGTGAGTTATCTCCTTGTAAGTGAGGTGTTGTAATTTCTTCCACTTAGTGAAATTATTTTTCTACCGTTGCCCGTAGTTCTGTGTCAATTTCCTCTTTTCTCTACTCAAATTTTAGCTGAGTGAAAATACTCTGTGACTCTGGTACCCTAAGAGAAAGAATCAAACACTTAAATACTACACCCAAAGTCCCATATTAGTTAATGTTGGATTTAGGTACCCTATAAATTATGTACTTTCAGAATGCGTGTACATGCATTGAAGTATTTCAAAATACTGGGAAAAAATATTTAAAGAAAAGAAATTATATATTGTTCGGATACGTATATGAAAATATACAAGGAGTATCCAACACGGGTATAACAAATATTATTTTTTTCATTTTTGAAGTATCTGGATTTCCTAGTACGAGAGGAGGTTTTTCTTAACTTGCAGGAGTGTCATGCTAAGTATAGGAACTCTAAAAGTAGCTGCAACTTGTTAAGTTGGAGTTTTTAGTCGTTTAAGCATACGACTTTTATCTTTATTAAAAGTGTGATTTCTTTTATCTTTATCTTCATCACACTTCAAAAGTGTAATTTCTGCTACGTGTATAATGAAAGCATTGTTAACAAGATGTCAAGAGAAGCATGAAAATAGTACAGATCCAGCATTACCCTCTAATCACCTGTAATCTAATGGATAAAATCTATAGACTACATGAGAGAACAAACACTAGGCTCAAAATAAAATAATAAAAGAAAGGAGCAGAAGCAGAAGTTACAAGGCCACGAAATATCAAGCCTATCGGAATTTCAAACTATTATTTTGTAATCTTTTCAAAGATGAATGGATGAGTGGATATGGCTAGTTGCTATTAATATAAGGTTTTGCTTGCAGCTATCCACTTCACTGAATGAACCAAAGTGTACAAAAAAAATCAAATGGTTTATGTGAAACTGTCTGAATCATCATATTTGCATATATAATTCCTGCCATCTCTATGCCTTCGCTTCCTTGTAAAGTTGATCAATACAATCCTGTAATTGATGTTGGCAAAGAGTGAAATTTTATTTAGCCAAAAGTGGTGCACATTTTTGCAAACCATGATAAAATACCACTAATTGAAGAAGTTAAGGAAACAAGTAATATTGATCACAGAACATGAAACAAACCTTGTAGTGCTTGAGCAATTGCGGTCTCTTCAACTTGAATGTTGGAGTTATCAGATCTCTCTCCATGTCAAAGGGAATTGGTTCAAGGTGAACTGCTTTTAGCATTTCAAAACCTCTAAGCTGAGAGAATCAACAACGTCAAATTTTACCAGCAAGATCAAAATATAGTATAACACCACAACGGAAACTAAACGAGTAAGCACTTGACAGTCCTTGAGATTATTTGGGTTGAGCAATTTAATCCCTATGATTTCAAAACGCCTTGTATTATTAGACATTCTACTTTTTAGTCCTTGTTGCGTGCAAAACAACAATGAAATCAAAGCAAAAAATAAAAAATAAAAATAAAGTGAATGACTTTTTGCAAAGCTAGAAACGAACAAAGTATTCATGACCCTCTAATCTCAAGGACTAGTTCGAGTTTACTCGAAACTAAATTCATGTAATTCCGTTTTTTATGCACATACTTGGTGTTTCTTGCCAGTGCTGTTGAGCTCATCCAAAATGTATTTTCTTGCCTGAGGATTTTCATATAAAGATTGTAAATTATCTGTAAAATTATGTTTCACCGCCCAATCCTCAAGGGCCTTTCTTTCAGGGACCACCACTGCCACCAAAAAAGATTCAAAACTGTTTCCATAGACCCAAATCTGCATGTAGAATAAAAAACTTATTATTAATAGAATTACACAATATTTAAGAATTGAAGTAGTTGTTAGTCCATTTTCCCATTAAAACTAGGTATCCAACACAATTCATGTAGCTCTAAATTTACTGAATGTTCTATCGTCGAAGCATAAGCATACCGATGTTATAAGAGGGCATTGTAAATACTTGTTTTCAATATTCTCGACAGCAACATATTCTCCTTGAGACAATTTAAAGATATTCTTTTTTCTGTCAATAATTTTCATGGCTCCATTTGGCTGCCATTCTCCAATGTCACCTGTAATGATTTTCCAAATATTCCAAAACAAACACATTTAGGGGGAAATTTGAAACTACAATAATCTACAGTCAGTATGCAAGGAAATAAAATCACAGATGGAGAATGTCAGAAGTTCACGAAAAAACTCGCCAACTTGATCTCCTACGTGCCTTCTTCACAGGGATTCCAAATTTAATAATAATTGTTGAACTAATTATTTAGTGAAGATCTTTTTGGACTGCTCAATTTTCAATGGAAATCCCCTTGACCATTTCAACACAAGATTTTACACAGCATATTGGGAAATTACCAAGTGCTCAAAATAAAACTCTTTTGATTGTACCCCAGTGTCATTCTATCTAGTAGCAGTTTACATGTCTGAGTGGTGTCTAAACAACTAAACACTAAATCCTTAAATGAAGAATCCTACAAAAGCTTGGAAAAAGAACTCTTCATTGACATTGTAAACTACTATTTAATCCACACCAACATGAACATTTACCTGTATGAAACCAACCATCAACCAGAACTTCTTTAGTAAGATCTTCACGCTTGTGGTAACCAGAGAACAAGGTGTTCCCTCTCAGGCAAATTTCTCCTCGGGCTTCAGTGGAGAGTGCATCATATCCCATCTCTGGCACAGATTCAAGCCTGGCCTCAATGGTTGTTGTAGGAACTCCAATTGTTCCCATCATAGAAAACACATTGCTTATTGCAGTGAAACACCCGCCACAACTTTCAGTAAGACCTGTCACATCAAAATGATCATAATTTAACATCGCATAATTGAATGACATACACACATAAACAATTTGATTAGGATTAACATGTGCCACTACTACAGAATGCATTTAAGAACCAAAAAAGTAAAAACATGCCAAAACCGTGCAACAGATTAACAGAACTAAACCATTTCTTAAAATTTTGTATGGAACAGTTGTCATCAAAATGACATAAAACAATCCACCAGCACATTTTAGCAAAAGATTCAAATACCATATCCTTGCAGCATAGTAGCTCCAAAAGTGACCCTCAAAAACTCCTCCACGTGCCTGGCCAAAGGAGCAGCTCCCGATAACAGAAGACGAACCCGTCCACCTAATGCTTGTTTTATCTACCGTAAAACCAATATTTCAATTCTTAAATGACTTTCTGACCAAGAGTCACAGAATAAAATGAAATACCTTATCAAACACAAGCTTATCAAATAAAGGTGCTGCTTTGTCTTGGGAAAGACCCTTCTCCATATATCCCAACTTGCTGTCAGCAGATTCTGAATTAGTTTTAATTATGATAGAAGAGTAGAAGTTTAAAAGGGTAGGGTATGGTGGTAGTACATACTAGTTATATGCATATTGGAACAATGTATTTCGCAGTACTCCTGCTGATGAAATTTTGCTACTGATGCCTTCAAGTGCCAAGCTTACAGTCAGTACTTAATGGACATTGTAGTTAGTAATTACAAGAGCAAGCAGAGCTTAAATTCAGTACTTAGAACATTATACCACACACCAAGATAAGAGCAATAGTAAAAGAAGATTATAGTCTTACTAGCATAAACGCGATCATAAATTCTAGGGACACCGCAAAATATAGTTGGTTTCAGCACCTGAACATCTTCCATTAAGAACCTGACATCCTGCAAGAATTGACATGAAAAAAAATAAAATCAGTGAGACAATATTACATTCAATGAGCCAGAACTTAATAAAAGGAACTAAATCCAAAACTTACTCCTTGCCAAAATCCAATTGAAGAACCCTTATAAACCCAATAGGTCTCCATTATCTGGTCATATACATGAGCAAGAGGAAGGAAAGAGAAGTACACATCCTCTTCTGTTCCCTATCAATAAGACATAATTTATCTGTCTTATGAGCACATATCAATACATAAAAAGGATAAACTCGTGTTTTTACTCATCATTCATCAGCTTATACTAGAATATGACTAACACATTTGACATGAGCTCTACTTTCTCTAGCATAATTCAAGAAAACGCATAAAGTCTGACCCTGACCATGCATTTATCCAATTAATGGAAACAGATATGGCTCACATGTTTTGTACTAGCTCTAAAGATAAGGACCTTAATGACAAGATAAAAGTGCACAAATTAAATAGCAAATAAAGCCTGAAAACTATCATTACCTAGTACTTTTCTCACTAATTTGTAAACAAAGAAACAGAAAACAAAAATGACAACTAATAAAAGTTTCTCTGAGGGGGTGGGGTGGTAGATTTTTCCCTGACTTCAAAAAAATATAACATGAAACCAGTGAGAAAAGCAATTACCATACCGCTTCGTCAGTTAATTTAAGCATTTGGTCAATAGACAACACTTGCGCCATGAAAGCCTCATTTTTAATAATGACGCCTTTGGGTTCGCCTGTTGTTCCACTTGTATACATGATTGTGCAGATGTCAGTCTTCTTTTTCAGTGGTATGTCTAAATCCAGATCTCCCTGGAGAAATGAAGATAAAAAATAAATATTAAAAACTATTTCTCCAATACTCAATTTAAATGGTTGTCCGTTATAAACATCAATCTGAAATTAAGAATCAGGGTTCCAACCAACTGGAGAAACTCTTCCCACGAGAAGCAAGATGCACCAAACTCCTCAGCTTCCTTCTTTTGTGCAGTTAAAACATTACCGAAACTCACAATAGCTAAACCAGTAAATTAAGGAGGTTTGTTACATTAAAAGATGGAAAACCCTTCAATTAACAGTAACAAGATCAAAATAGACACATATGACTTACTTTTAAGATTTGAACAGCGACCAAGGCATGACAAAACCTGGCATCCAGAACAATAGGGAAAAAGAAAAGATAGTTCATCTAGCTAAAATTAAATTCCCTCTAAGGAAGCAATAAAAGAGTTGTGCACAAAGGATACGATGGAACTTACAGAAGGAATCTTGCTATCCTGTACAAATGCTATCGAAACTTCAGCATGGTTTATGATAAACTCCACGGCATTAACACCTGTTACAGGTAAATTTAAAGACATATTATAGTTAAATGACAATGTGAGTGCAAAAGACACGTAACAAACTCTTTAGTTCTTTCATTGGTTTGAAAAAAATAAAGGCAAGCACATTGAGAATGATTTGGAAAAGGAACAAAACACAAACCTAGGGTGTCATATAATGGGACATACGTTACTGTGATGCTATTGCAAGCCTGCAAATAGCAAATTTGAGTCAAGTCACTCAAGTCCCATTGGAATAATGATACAGTATGGTAACAAGGTTCAACAACACTTATGATGTTAAGTGAAGAACACTAATACAAACAAGGTTAGTGAACTTTTTAGTTGTCAAATCATAACTAGGACTAAGAGACAAATGCTAGCAATACATTCTTCCTAACCTGACTCTTTAACTATTGAATGAATTTCCAATGTCTACACCCCTAAATATCATGAGTGCACTCTCTAATAGGAAAGGATGTGTTATTAGCATTTTTTATTAGCTTTTGTCACGAATAAAATAACTACTCATTCTAATCTTGTCCCTGGTTGGGATCAACATAATAAAATAACTGCTTTAGTGCAATTTCTTTTTACAAAATTCAGTGTCATACCTCCATTGCAAGTATCCATTCAGGGCAGTTAGAGCCGTATATGCCACACCGGTCTCCCTTGTTGTACAAAAGCACTGAGTTAGATTAATTGCAAATATATTTTCCAATACATACTATCTTGAAAAGAGCAAGATTGATTACAGGATTGACACCACGGTTCCTCATGGCTGAACCCATTAGGATGGCAGCATCATAAGCCTCCTGATATGTCATCCATTCATAGGCACCAGCCTGCAAAATCAGTTCAATAATTATATAATATACCCAATGCAACAAAAATATGTCTCAAAAAGTTTAGCTGTGTCATGTACTTGTATGTTCATCATTAAATTTAGTATTAGATTGAGTTTTATCTCCCTAATATGCACTAATATTGAATACAATCTTTTAATTAAGCAAATAATTAGAATTCTGGTTATACTCAAAAGAACATCGATGTTACCTGTTACCTATCAGCATTTAAGTTTTTTCAATATAAATAACACACAAGGAGCTAAGTTACAAAAATTTTGCATGTGCCAACTTAATACTAAACTGAAATAGGCAGAAAATTATGCAAGAAACAAAACCACATTAAAGTTGGTACCTTCGAATCGGTCTTTTGACGCCGACCCAGCATAGGGTTCCTGGGGCACCTCTTGGTTGTGTCCCTGCAGATGGATCCATCGAAAACTACTAAGAATGAATTCTCAAACCCCACCACAACTACAGCTCATGAAAATTCTATCATAGTGTACACTGTTTTAATAGTAATTGAATTTAGTAAAGTATAAACAGTTTAACATCTGGCCTATTAGCTCAGTTGGTTAGAGCGTCGTGCTAATAACGCGAAGGTCGCAGGTTCGAGACCTGCATGGGCCATTTTTGAGTTTTTTAAGGTGGCTTTTGTTTTTGTGTTTCACAATATGAAGAAAATAGCTTCCTCAGAATCTTGAAGACAAAGATTCTTTTTCATCAGAACACAAACATCATGCCTAAATTTTGTAACATTGAACCCTTTGTGAAAAAAGTTGAAAAAGAAAGTGAAAGTGACCTGAAGAAGTCCCATGGAGATTCAAACTGAGAAGGCAATTCCATCAAACCATCTCTGGCATAAATGCACCTGTACACAGGACCTGCTGATGGTTTTCCATCAGTTTCCAGCCTTGCCACTTCCACCTTCACAGTGTACACTTCAGCCATTACCCACAGAAGATATGCTTGTTAACAAATGGTGTTGTTTTCTTCTCCAAAAGCCTTTGAAGAAGAATGGTATGAGAAATTGGTAGATGAATTTAACAAGAGATCATCATGGCCTTAAAAGAGTTAGTTGGGCTGAAGGCTGAAGCAATAAATTCCAATCTTTAAAGTAATGGGGTTTTATGAGCATCTCTAACACCCGCTGTTTTCAGCAAGACAAACCATCTTTATAGCATTTATTTTTGCTGTCAAAGTTTGGTGTAAAGCTCATGCCTTCCCTTTATCTCTCATCTCCACAACTTCACACACAATTTTCTTCTGCTAACCTTTTGCTCAAGGAAACCAAACCTACAATATTATGGGTTTGGATGCAGTGTTTTTAACAAAATAATGTAACTTCAATGTGTTTAAAATATTTAAAAACAAATGCTTATATACAAATTACATTCAAATCTCTTCACACTGGTTAATGGTGGGTTACTAATTGAGAGAAGTTGCTAAAAAACACATTTGTGTATAGTATATATGAGTATTTACATGGAAATTTTACAACCTTCTCTAAACTTAGGATTTCGATCAATTATTCAGTAACTCTGATTAAAATTGAAATGGTAATTAGAAACAAAAATAATTGAAAATTTGCTTCCAAATCATAGTTTTTCTTATTATTGAATATAACTATATTTTAACCTACTACATTTAATTACGCTTTTCTTAAAATATTATAACTTTAATTGGTGTCTAATTTTTTTTACATCGTGATAATATGTACAAAAAATGAGAAAAATATTTAAAAAAGAACATTAAAAATTATTAAAATTTAATTTATATATGTAACTTTTTCTTTATATATATATATATCGGAATGACTAATAGATACCAACTTTATTATGATTTTTTTTTGTACGTGCCCGGTGGCACTTTAATAACTATTAAAAGTTATTTCCAAATATAAATTTAGATATACTTATATTTCAACAATATTAATTATAATTTTTATATTTTTTATTTTTAATTGTGTATATTTTTCACTTTTACCTTTTCTCTTTTCAACAGTTTAATTAAAATTATTTCTTAATAGTTTTCTTAAATTTTAAAAGTTTATAACTCTTAAATAAGATTAATTACTTTTTTCTCACAATAAATTAAATTCAACACTTGCATTAAACAATATAATGGAGCTAAATTCACAAAATTTTAAATGGATATTCCCGAAATAAACTCTATTTAAAAACATAAAATGTTGCTAAATGAAAATGTATATAAAATTCATTCACTAATGTATTATTGATTTCATTCTGTCCTAGAAACCTTTTTCATTAAAAAAGTTATATAAATTACAATTTTGAAAATATAATTTATTTTATAGAAATTGGATAACCAAAAAATCAATCTAGTAGATCGATAAAAAAAATTCATTACACATTATTTTTCTAAATTTGATTATTTCTAATCCTCCATTAATATTTGCATTTGAAACATACTGGAAGTATAATAAGGAAGTAAAGATGATAGAAAACTTAACTCAGATTGATCCAAATCTAATTATGATTAGTTAATTCATATATTGAAGTTAAAAAAAATAAAAATCAAAAGAAGTCAAATTGAATCAACAGGAATATTCTGACGCTCTTACTCCTTCGAATAGGTGATTATTTTATAAAAATATTTTGTTAACTTTTTTTTACATGATTTTTCCATGTTTTTTACTGCAACATTTTTTCATTAGAAAATTAATACTAGAGTCGATTGAAAAACATGAATAAAAATGGAAATAACAGGATAACAGTCCTAATTAATATTTTTTAAATATTAATGACTCGCTTAAATATATGAAAACTAATATTAAAGAATAACTTTTAATAGTTATTAAAACGTGTCTAGTAATAAATTATAGAAAATTTTTCTTATATAATAATAACTCTTCTCTACTCAATTATATAAGTAACCTAGTAAATACTGTAATACACTTTTAACAGTAATCAGCCACTACTTAAAACTCCTCACTTTCATTATTTATCATTAATACTTTATGAACAGTAATATGGACATTGATTATTTGCAAATACTCAGTTAATATGTGTAACTTTTTTCTATCTTTTCTTATAAATACGCATCACCATCATCACGCAAATATGAGTGAATTAAAGTAGTGAAAGTGTCATATACCCACTTGGGACCCATAGTTCTGTAGAAAAATGAACCCAACTCCAATAGCCAATGCCACCTTCATTCTCCAATTTAAGAATTTCATCAGCATAAATATCAAAGTCAACCTCTTTTTTTTCTTCTTGTTTCTTGTATTCTTCACCATGACTTCCACAGTATTAATAACAATTGATCTAACCTTGTTGAATACTAGAAGATGAATTTGCCTTGTTAGAAAGTGGGCACTGGCCTACCTACACGTACATTGGATAGGAATGCATGCATTTTTCTTGTTACTAAACCTGTGCATTTAACTTCATAGTATTCATCATTGCCCAAGCACATGATGTGGACCCTTTATCAAACAAACATCTATGTCAATTGTCAAACTTTCCAATACTATATAGTAGAACAGACATTTTTGTTGATACTAAAAACAGATTAATGTAGATTAGGCTGAGGTGAATTGTTCTAAATTATATAGAAGAATGGATTATGCAGGAATGCAAAACTAAATTAGATTTTTGTTTGTGTGTGTATTCTTTTACTTCCATTGAGACTCAATCATGATTGAAATCTTTCACAGCATTAATAAAATTCATACCTAACTTTTTGCACTAGCTTTAATGTTATCTGCAAAATAATAATGCATGTGACCGCTACAGATAGATATTACAGAATTTGGATAATATAACCTGTTAACTTGGTCTGAATGCATGTCTCAGATGAACTACATATCCTTTTCGTTGCCACGTATGTGATGAGTGTTTCATATTTTGTTATGCAATTTGAACCGACTTGAAATCTACTGGGCCGGATTGTACAGTTACAACTCAGTAGTAAGAGTTGGTTTGGGCTTCAAGACAGATTGTGAAGTTCACAGTAACTGTGTTGTCTGTGCATATGATAGCTCCACAAGTTAAAAACAGTTCCTAATTATGGGTCAAAGGAAAAGACACCAACAACAATGCTACTACCACTGTTGGTTGCCAAAATGCCAAAGGTGGACTATAGTCTATGCCTTTAGATCTGTTTTGTCAAAACAAGAAAAGAATGGATTCATGGAGATCACAATTTAAGAAACATTGCCATTGATAGGAATTTGATAAAAATTCAGGTAGACAGAGAAGGTTTCAGCAAATATCAGATTACACTTAATTAATGTAGACTTTGGATGTCATGATCCACATGATTTAGCTATGTAAGAGCAAGTAAACTTGTTGGTTGTTTTAGTAGAAAGACAATATTTACAGCAAGATAGCAGCATTGTATTTATTTGGCGAATCCCCGATGAGATAGAGAAATAAAAAAAGTTGAAGGCGCATTGATCACAAAAGATTCGAAATTCAAAATGTTATAAATGGCATTAATTATCTGACGATGAAAGAATTCACAGCAGAGTCACGCACTAAAACGAATCAACCAATGTTGCTTGTCAGCATACCCAATGCCACAATTAATGCCTTGCGTCTGTGGGCATAAACCTATATAGAGAGTGAGCTAGGTCACTCACACTATAACCAATATTAATGTGTGTTTTGCATCTTCAATTCATCCACATGGGGGCCTTCAGTCGGTGCCATGAAGCAAGACCACCCATTTGCCTAAACCCTCTCTAGCTTGTAAATCAGTGGTAGCAGTACAACATCAAAACACAAGGGTGCCATGCCAATGCTCATTTATGAGCTTCCTCTTTAAAACCCTCTTCCCCCACCAGAGTCTGAGCATAGGCACAGAGAATAATAGATATATTTATATAGAGAGAGAGAGAGAAAACTACTCTTCTTTCTCCTCCCTTATCACTATGAAATGTCTTAGTTCTCTCTCTCCCATTAAATGCTCTTCTACCATCCATTAATAACTCTCTACAAATTGCCAGACCGTCTCATTAAATTAAACCGCATGCCACCACCTCCATTTAATTCCTCTTGACCTGACCCACACCGCCACTCTCCACCCATCTCCGATCATACTCCCACCCCTTTGGCCAATCACGCGTCGCCACGTGTCCTCTTGCACCCCATTTTCACTTCCCAAATAAAGCTCCTACCTTTGCTTTTTACCTTGCATCACCTCCGGTTGAATCTCTCAGGCGATAGCAGCGCCTCGGGATCCCCGCACCTCAGCCGGCTCGACGAGAACGCCGCCGCTGCCAGCCCCGACGACCGCAGAAACATCGGGCTAGCAATCGACTTGCTCCGCCGCGATGAGCTCCCGCCGCCGACGTACCTCACGCTGGACTCCGACAGCGGGAAAAATCCCCTACGCCGGAAGAACGGTGATTTCATCCCTCTATAATACCGAAACGAAAACACCCTTGGTTTCCCCAAAGACCCAAACGGCGACGGCCTCTTGCTCCAGAAACTATTACTCCCTCTCCGGTACCGCCACGGCGACGCGGTGGCGGCTTCCATCACCATCCTCTCCGACGCGACACTCCGCTCAAACCCAAACGAATAAGACCTCTTCAGCAGAAAATCCCTAAAACAATCCTCCGAGTTAACGTTGGCGTGGTTCTGGTTCCTCCTCGGAGATTGCTCGTCGATGCAGGGAGTTATCTCCGGCACGGCGGAGATCGCCAGAGGCGGCGGGGGATCGAGGAGAGGGTCTAAGCTAATGCGGTGGAGAATTGTGTCGTCGTCGAGGCTTGGTCGGATTCTGGCGGCCATCATCGGAGTGAAAGGCGAATCGGCGCAGAGGACTCCGGCGCGGCAGAGAGGGCAGTTAGCGTGCGAGCGAAGCCACGCGTCGATGCAGTCCACGTGGAACGTGTGTGAACAAACGGGAAGCGTTCTCACGTACTCATCGTCTTCGAATTCCAGCAAGCACACGGCGCAGTCGTTGCGAGACTCTTCGAAACGCGCGTCGTATTTCGCGGTGTAAAGCGAAAACGGTATCGTTTTGATGACCGTTTCGTCTAGACCGTAGGGAGAGAACACGCGGGAGCCGTCAAAGGGAGACTCGTAGGGTAGGGACTCCAGGTCGCCGACGGAAGACGGAGGGAATCGCCGCCGGCGGAAGCGATGGAGGAGGCGGTGGATTGGCGGCCTGAGGTGGCGCGCGATGAGGCGGGAGTAGGTCACGACGAGAAAGGCGGCGGCGACGACCACGACCATGGCTATCAAGGGGGGGCTGAAGTCAACCGCCGGCGAGTTTGACGGCGGTGGTAAAAATGATTTTTTGAATATTGGGGTTGGCGTTGGGGTTGGAGATGGTGATGGAGATGGAGATGGGGCCCATTGGGGTGGCTGAGAAGGAGGCATGATCATGTTGATAGAATGGAAGAAGAAGAAGAAGAAGAAGAACAGAGTAGGGTTTTAGTTGTAGAAATTTGAGTGAAAGAGAAAACTGTGGAACTGGGTTTAATGCAAACACCACATACAAACGTTGACTCTGGTTTCTGTGTTCTGTTTTTTATCCTTTTTTAATATTATCATCTTCATTTTACCTTTTTCGCCCACTCATTCACTTACCACTATGCTCCATTCAGACACGTGGACTTCGGTGAAGTTGAGGCCAACGGTTTTTTTCCCCTGTGCTCCTCCCCACGCTTCCACGCTATCCTATCACCTTCCTTTCTTCACACCTCATCACTTTGACCCTCTCGCCAGTGCTGAATGGATTCCCACTATTGCGTTCTGCATCTGCGAAGCAGGATACACTGTCCTCTTCGACAGGATATAGTTATAACCAACATTTCCATCTCTTTACGTCTTGCTGCAATTAATTCCTAGATTGTGTTAATGTCGATGCTAGGTGTGGATTCCACCAACTGCGAGGAAAGAAGTAAATAAATAATTTATAGTAAATTTAATAAAAACTAAATTAATTAAAAATATAACAAATTATGAAAATATTTCTTTGATTTAATTTTAACAAGAGTGAGTATGGATTTGTATGGAATGATAATTAATTTATAAAATTGGAAATAATGTTTAATTTGAATCAAAGCAATTAAAATTTTTAAGACCAGTTTAAACTATCAGTAAATAAAAATATTTATTATATATGTGTTATTATAATTATTTTAACTAAAATACTTCCATCTGTCATGCTTTTTATCATAATTAATTTTTATAATGTTTTTATTTAAATTTAAATCAAATATAAATTGATTTTTCTTAAAATAATTAAATCAATGACAAATTTTGGTAGTCAATTTGACTGCAAATAATATATAATAAATATTATTTAATACTTTAAATTAAAAGAATTTATATATACATATATATAATATAACATTTTCACTTATTGACTTTATTTTTTTTGGATAGAGAACTTTGAATGTAAACTATTTTGTTTCCGTAAAATATGATAAAGGACTTTAACTACAAAATTTTGTTATGTGTCATTTTTTTATTAAATTTAATTTTCATAGTAATTTTGTGATATTTATTAATTTTTATATATTTTTTTGTTTTTAATGGCATAAATTAAGAGGATACATTTATAATTCTCCGTTTTAATAAAGTCTGTTAATGTAGAAATATGAACTTGAAAAGATATTGGCGGAAGAATATAATAAATAGATGAAGAGGTGTTTAAGAAGTATATAATCAATTATGTCAGACATAATGTATAACCAATTAAACCTTACTTAAACATTTATTTTTTAAGGACATATATTGCTACTAATGTAAGTTACAAATAAAATCAAGGGTAAAATCATGAAACTTATCATTTTCTTACTAAATCAGCTCATCATGGTAGCAAGAATCTTATTTTTTTACCACTCACCTTTATGCTAAAAACAAATCATTGACCCACTTTTTTACAAACACTGAATCTTCATAATTGTTAAGTTTTGATTAGTGTAAATTTGGCCATTTTTAGTTCAAATCTTACTAAATTTTTTTGGTATACTGAATATTACAAAAATTTATATTTTTTGATTGGATTCATGTCTTGTTAATTCGTTCTTATCGTTGAATTCGGTAATTAAAAACTTAATTCGTTCTTATAATTGAATTAGGTAAGAGAAAACGAAAAGAAAAAAAAATGAAAACCCTAATAAAGCTATGAAATAAATGTGAGATTAAACCATAAAATAAAAATGGAGTTGAAATTGCATATAAAGATAATCTAATAATAAAAGTCATGTATTATGTTATTCACAAAATTATGTTATTTAATATTAATACAAAATAACATGTAAAAACAATTAACATAATATGAAATAAGATAATACTCATCTCATTCAATTAACAGAAAAATTAAATAACAATGACTTAATTGAAAAATATATAATTTTGAGTATTCAATAGATAAAAAAAATTAATTAATTGAGACTCAATTAAAATTATTACGAAAAATATGCATTTTAATTAAATTATATATTATAATTAGCTTACTAAGAAAATCAAATTTTAACCTAAAATTAAAGTATATAGTTATATTACATAACTAGACAAAATTTTATAATCTATGGTGAATTTATTCAGTTCAATAAAAATAAAATATACATATAGTCCCTACCAACCAATATATCATATTATTTAATTTTTATTATACTTGTAAATATATACATACTAATTTATTTGTAATTTAATTTTAATGAGAAAAAGTTATTTTCAAATATTATATCAATATATACACATTGAAAAATTGTAATACTTTAAGTTATCATAAATATTAATTAATAAAAAGTATCTGTTAATGATTTAAAATAATTTCATTGTGTTTTTATTTTAATTATAAAATTAAAAATGAGTAAAATGATGGGAATTAAATTTTCAAATACTTTAAAAGAAAACAATAATGTATACTATAATGGAATATATAATTACCGAGAAAGATATTTTCACAAGAGTGAAACAAATTACCTATAACTTTAGTTTCTGAAATTTTAGATAAATATATTTTTAGTTTATCAAAATTAATGAAAAATATTTTATAAATTTAATAATTTGATTTTAGTGTCCAATATCAATAACGTTATGAAAAATTTTAACCTGGTCAATACAGAGTATGTCAGGTTTCATAGGTAGATTTCAGTAGAACATGTTGATATCATCATTAAATATCTTTTTAGTGTGTTAAATTGAACTCAAATCTTGTTTGGTTCTAAATTTAAAAAGTAATTTTAGTCCCTCGTGATTTAAAAATGGTTTTTCCTAATCTTTAAATTTTTAAAAAAATAGTTGTATATACTTTGAAATTTATATTGCACAAACTAAAATATGTATGTATTTCGTAGTAGATTGAAATTTGGGTTGAATGGCCCAATGGGTCCTTCACTGGGCAGTGTATACCCATTATCGTTATGGCCCCATAGTGCTATTGGTTTGCAAAAGCAAAAAAATCTTGAAGAGAAAGGTCGCAATAGAGAAACCCTAATCAGCAGAAGAGAGAAGATTGAGAGTTAGGGTTTAAGGGCGATTCATCATGTTTCCAGGGATGTTCATGCGGAAGCCAGACAAAGCTGCAGCACTGAAGCAGCTGAAATCTCACGTGGCCATGTTCGGGGCTTGGGTTGTTGTTATTCGAGTCACCCCTTACGTTCTTCACTTTCTCAGTGCCGAGAAAGAAGAACTCAAGCTCCAGCTGTAGCTTCTCACCCTTCCTCGCCTGGTACATTCATCGTTTGCTTTCAATTTACATCAATGGTTTCTGCAACTCACTGTCATATTTTGTGAGCTAGATCTATGTTGTAGTGGAAAATTATGGGAGCTTTAGAATTTATTGTCTTTTTCCCTTGACATTGAAAACCCTAGTATACTGGATTGTTTTATGAAAGTTTTCTCCCTTAAAACGTTGGCCATTGTTTCCCCACACCCAGTACAGCTTAAGAAGCGAAAAATATACTGACAAGCGGGCGATGTATGCTATGTGTGGTAGGGAGCTGTTCTATAACCAAACCCACAAGTCTATAACATTAGCTGCAGTAATTTGGATGAAAATAATGAATATGGCAAACGAGTTTTTTGTTGTTGTGGTATTTGCATCTTGAACAATATTCTGATTTTTTAGTAGTTGTTGCATTCTGTGATAGAGCACAAAACTTATTACTCATGTCAGTTGCACACTTGCATAACTCCCTTTTGTGCAAATCTTTTATAGGTGGTTTTTGTGACATGAATTGTACTTTCCTGGACTCAAGTATAAGCCAAAAGATAATCAAGTTTGGTGAATTGAATTATGAGTAAATTTAATGTCATTATTCCAAAAATATTCTTAAATTAGTTCATCTACTCCGGTAAATTTTATTAAATGTAGTTAAGGAAATATAGTCTATTTATATGAAATCAAGAAGCTTATTTTAAGTCTGGAGGCCGTAAATTATGAACTGACGTGTGAGTATTATTTCTTTAGACATTTAATTTTGTCACGCCTGCCTGTGTGATATGTGCATTGTTAATCTAATGGTTTCCGTGTTTGAGATCCAACTGAAATAAAAGGGGAGATTCAAATGATAAAATCAGTATTGGTTTATTGAAAGATGGTTGGATAATATGATGAATGTCATTTTGGATGAGGAGTAAACTTTAATCTCTCTTAACTGTGTATTGCTCTGTTTTTGATTTTTTAAGAAAATTAATAGAGTTGAAAACCGCATATTGCATTTAGTGTTTACGATAAGTAAGAAGGACATCCTTTTTTGTTGGGTTTTTTATGTTTGTTAAGCGTTGATCATTACTTCAAAATTAGTATGACTTCTAAAATTAACTGTCGCGGACTTAAGTGGCAAGTGATTGGATTTTTCTTGGTCTATAAGATAAGGAAGGATATGCCATAACATAAACTGGAAGTTTAAAGGTGGTAATTTAATTCCCGTCTTATGTTTTTGTGTTTTTTTTTTTTTTTTTTAAGATTAACTTCTAGTGAAATACTGGCTCAGGAGGTGTATCACACTTGCGATACCTGTTTTTTAGTGTACCGTTACACTCACTATTCTGTACTTTCTTATAATTGTGACGTTTTAGAAGAAATATTATTGTTTATGGTGTTGACCTGAACATTTCTATTTAATTATGGCTTTTTCCGCTGTCCGTTTGCCAACACAAAGAAATTCCAGTTGTCTGTCTTCCATTTCTACCAATGTAATGCTGTATAAGTTTATGTCATTGATTTACTTGTATTTGCTTATTTTAATTCGAAGTGAACAGATAAATGTTAGGCTCATGGCTGCCCTTTTCCCCGTTTGAATGTTTTATATGCTGACATAGAGATTTTTTTTATTTGCTGCAGCGGATCTTGCGGGGTTAGGATGGGTCCTTGGGCTCGGGACAATCATGGAGTAATGTTGTTATATAACCCTTGAAATTGTGAGGCCAGGATGACATTTTTAGTTTGATTACATTTCCTTTTTGTATTGGAATGTAAGTGTGTTTGAATTACTGGTGAGAAAATAGACAGTTTCAATAATCAATTATAGATATACTCATGGAAGTATTCTTACTTTTGCGTTTTAAAAATTATGTTTAAATTGAGAAAACAAAAGCTAACTAGAAAATTAAATCTTAATAGTTAACATTTTCTTAGTTACTTTTTTGCGATAGAAATACTAAAAAGTATGTAATGATTATTGTTCTTGTCAGACAAGGGAAGAAATAACTGTAATCCTACTTTTTTGAAAATAGGAGATTTCACTTTTACTTCTTTGACTTTCTTTTCAATGTTTAGGTTTATTTCGTAGGCTTTTACGGTCGGCGTCATTCATACACGCAAGTAGGAACTATCTTTATTTGATTTTAGAAAAGAAGGATAAAAGATGAATTTTTATTCTGTTTTTGAAAATTAATTAATAAAATATTAAGATATAAAGTTAATGTAATTTTTATTTTATTTTTTTATCTCAATTATTAAATTAGATAATATTCGTCGAAGATAAGAAAAATTGACATTTCTTTTATCTTCATAATTTTTTATGTTCGATTATACTCTCAAGTAGACAAAGAGGTCGGGGGTTCGATTTTTTTTCTTGGCATGTATGCTTATCATACTTCACGAGTCGAACGGAAAAAAAAAAAAAAAAAAAAAGGAGGAAGAAAA
>Ga0209489_104180_pt1 | contig 26888 bp, 14 predicted proteins | sample SiratrowhiteBW_FD_187527 | JGI IMG/M metagenome (GOLD analysis project Ga0209489, IMG submission 187527) | Root nodule microbial communities of legume samples collected from California, USA - Siratro white BW (SPAdes) (version 2) | ecosystem: Host-associated > Plants > Roots > Nodule | place... | reverse complement strand
TATTAAGGAGCCCTTCTTTGATTGAGATCATAACCATCACCAACTTGAACTTCAAACTTACTCCCACAACACACATTTCTAGATCCTAGACTCAAGTCTTCAAACTTCAAGAAATCTTCATCCATTCATCACATGATCTAGAGCATCTTCACTTGGTTGAATTCATCAAATCACTGCAGCAGTCCACTGGTGCTAACAAATATTATTATTATTGCTAATATAATAAAATTAATAATATTATTGATATTATTATGTTATTATTTTTGTTGATATTATTATTATATTATTACTAGTATTGTTACTATTATTATTATTATTATTATTATTAATAAAATAAATATTATTAATAATATTATTACTAGATATTATTAATATTATTTATATTTAAATAAAATTGCTTTTATTATTAATAATATTATTAACAAAATATTATTGTTGTTATTATTAATTTTATTATTAGTAATATTATGATTATTATTATTATTATTAATATTATAAATATTATTAATAATGTTAATATTAGTATTATTATTAATTATAGAAATTATAATTATAATAATAATAATAACAATAATTATAATAAAAATGCTAATAATCATATTATGACAATAATGTTGCTCTGGTTTAGTGGTAGGTTCAGTTCTGTTGGTGCATATTTTTCTCCTTCAAGTTATATCTATGAATGCTAAAATTACTTAAATTGACTTTTGCTAATTGAATTTGTTGCTTCAATTTTTGTTAGAATTCTCGTATCTTCTCTATGGTACCAAACAATCAAAACAAAATCTTAAATTTGGTATTGGATATTTGAAATAAAATCACATATTTAAACTTTCTATATTGATTATGAGTGGAAACTAAGTGAAAAACAAATCAAAATAGCTTGAATATGTTACTTCAATCTTATGTAGATTTTTTGGATCACCATTTTGGTACTAAACAATACAAACTAAGTGAACTTTGATTCTAGCACTATACAACTCAAATCTTCAAAATTCTGAGTATTGTATTTCGAATTTGTTCAAAAAGAAAAACTAAAACAAAATAGGTGCATCACTGATTAAAATGAAAATAAAAAAAAACATATTTTTGCAAAAATTTAACTTGAACTTGAACGAAAAAATAGGGAATAACAAGATGTTTTTAATTTTACATTTTTAGTCATTAAAATGTGTTTTATCTTTCAATTAAACTTAAATTAAGTTTAGTTTTGAACAATCTCTACTTCTAAAAACTCTTTTTAATCACATATATCATCAAATTTAGTTCATATAAATTTAGGAGCATTAGATGCTTAGACTGTCTACTCTAAAAAACTCATTAGACGCTTAGACGGTTTACTTTGAAGAAATAATAAACATTGAGATCGTCTACTATGAAGAGATTGTATTTGACGTTTTAACTTTGATAGTCTATTATGAAGGAACATAATAGATGTTGAGACAGTCTAATCTAACTAAATTGGGTAGATGCTTTGATTGTCTACTCTACATGAATTGGATAGGCGCTTTGACCGTCTACTTCTCAAATCTTTGTTCACTTACTCCTCTAACTTTTGATCGTCTACTTCTCCAATCTTGGACCATTTACTCCTCCAATTTTTGTTTATCAACTCTAACTCTAATAGTCTACTTTGACCAACTCTGACTATCTAACATTGCAGGTTTTGACCTTCTAATCTACATAAATGATGTAATCTATTCTACAACTTCACTGTTAAAGAAAATGATTACATATTAAACTTAATTTATTATCATCAAAACATAACTTCAAACACAAGATTTTCTAATGAATGTCAAGCATGAGAACGTCTAAAGAGTGTTAAATATCAGATCGTTTAATGACTCAACAGTTTACCTATAGATATTTACATAAGCATTACAATCCATAGATAAAATTTGGGTTACATATGAATTTTATGTATGAATTAATATTTGTACATAACAATCATATTTATTCATAGGTAACACGAATTAATTTGGTTGCACATTTTTGTAGAAGAAAATCAATATGTAATTTTATCACGCTGGGGAGGGAAAAGTTTTCAAAGGATAGAGTGGTGTCGGGTGCCACTTCTTAGGCCGAGCGTGAGCCAGAGTATTGCTATGAGTTTTTAATGCATTTTTTTTGTTGATCATCTTTTCATTGTATTACAACATGTAGAAGTAGTAACCTGTGATTTTGATGTATTGGTAGAATATCATTTTGAACTTAGTGCTTTTAGGAATAAAATACCGAGTAAGAATAATACAAAATGTTGGGAACCTCAATTTGTTGTGTCAAAATTTTATTTTGTACTACAATTGCATTTGTGGTGTGCAAAAGTTCAGTACACCTTTCCTATGGATCGTTTTCCTGTTGTGTAGAGCTTGCCTATCAATTAAGAATAAAGAATTTATAATTGTTGTGATGCTTTGCATCCAATGCCATCATAGGTCCTCCAATTGTAGCATCTAGAAACATTTTTATGTGTGGTCTTTAAATCATATGATCTATATCCTAAAATCTATGGTTAGGACATTTTCTAAGAAATAGCTGAAATCTCTCCCATGCTTCATAAAATGACTCATCTTTTCCTTGGATGAAAGTTGAAATTTCGTATACTCACATACCTTATTGGAGGAAAAATTTTGGTTAGGAATTTGATCTCCAAATCTATCCAACTGGTCAAACTTTGGTTTGGTTGAGATTTTATCTATTCCTTAGCATCACCTATTAGAGAAAATGAAACAACTTCAAGTAGGCTCCTCTTGGCCTACTTCAAATCCCATAGTTGTATACAACCCACAGAAAGTGTCCAAGTGAGCTGAAACTAAATTTAAGAATGTAGGTTTAATTTCCACTCCTCTTACTACTGGTGGAATGGGAAATATAGAAAAGTTTCTAATAAACCATTTAGTCGCCTCTGGTTTTCAAACAATTTTTTTTTGAGTTCTCTAATGTTGTATAGAGCTAACCCATGTCATTTCCCTAGGAAACTTAACACTCATCAAATTTTGTTATCAACTTTCTTTATTTGCAAAATTATCAAGAAAGGGATTTTTGTGTTATAAACTGGAAAGTTTAAACAGATCAACCTAACTACAAATCTGAAATTACAATGAAACTAGCTTACAATTACAGTAACAGTTCATTAGTCATTCATTTATCCTAACTACAATTGCAATCCATGAGTTTAACCCTAACTAATATAACCTTGCTAAAATTAAATGCACAATAGGACAAGAAATGCCCACTCAGTGTGCCAAACTATTAGAAATATACACTGAAAAGGATCATCATAAATCAAATATAGTAAAGTAATTAAATCTAGAGCAAAAACATTCAAAGAAACTATCATCATGAGAATAATCTTTATAGTAACAGTGCAAGAAATTGAAATCACTTAACAAGGAGAAATGTAAAAGAATCAATATGTAAACATTCAACTGAGAATGAAAATTGCTTACAGTCATAGTAGAATCCAAAACCCTAGACATGACAACTTCACTCCAAACGCATATTATAATCGGTGAATCTCTTATAAGTGCTGAATAAAAGAATTTTCTAACTCTAGAAACATAAATCGATTACGGAAAAATGAAGAAATTGGAAGAATTCAGAAAAAACAAGAACACAATACTCTCCTCTCCTTTCTCTTTTCGAAACCCTTGCTTTTCGAAAAGTAACAATGAAAAGTCTTCAAGAAGTTAAAGTTGTTAAATCCCTTTTTATAGTACTCTACTCTTCCTCGAAGGTCCTCTTTACCACCCTTGAAAGGTGTTTTTAAGATTTCCATATTAATTGGTTACTTTGTGTGCAATATTTTCGATAATTGCCCTTGCAGTTTTCATCAATTTTCCTCTGTATCCCTCAATGATTTGTTGTCTAGTAGATATTCAAATTTTCCTCAAGCTTCAATTACTCTTTTATTCCTATGCTTCCAATGTTTCCATTAAAAATCTAGCTACTTCATTAATTCCTAAAAAAATAAAAATTCAGCAAAACAAAGTGTAAAAAATTGTGTTGGCTGAAATACAAGAGGGTGGGATGGGGTGAATTGGATTTCAAAAACTTTTTCAAAACTATTTAACCTTTTAAGAAAATTCAAATAAGTTTGATAAACTGGATCTTTATTGACCTTACTGAGCAAAATAGTAGAATGAATAAGCAAACAGAATACAATCCAGTCACAAAACAATGCAGCAAACCAAACAGTTTTATCAGAATTCAAATGTAAGTACGGAAGCGATTTAGTTTACTACACAGAAACAAAATAGAAGTTAACCACACAAAATGAACTGATCAACTTCAATTCAATCAACAATTCAAATTATTATGAATCAATCAAAAATAAAATTCTTTTTATTAAAGAAACAATTATTAAAAGATGTTTAAGTCTTATATCAATTATAGATCAATTATAGATTCTGAAAACAGTTTATACAGTGAACTAGTCAATTAAATCAGTGATCAAGAAGGAGAAAGAAGATTCAAGAATACAAAGGTTTTTATACTAGTTCACCCACCAAACGAGCTACGTCCAGTCCCTCACACACAGTGAGGATTTCACTAAAACAAATGATCAACTGATCAAGTTTACAACACTTGCCCACGGCAAGACAACACTGCACTCGCAGCAACCACTGCTGAACGTACAGCAGACCAAGAAACCACACAGAGTCCACTGTGCGTTTCAAGAACTCTCTTGCTGAAACCCACAACAAGTCACAGTTATACAAAGTCCACTGTATAACCCATAAACGTCTCACTACAACCAACAGTAGACCACTGCTGAACCCACAGCAGAACAAGAAACTACACAGAAACCCACTGTGTGTTTCAAGAATACCCTTGCTGACACCTACAGCAAGTCACAGTTATACAGAACTCACTGTATAACCAAGAAACGCCTCACAGTACAGTCTCACTGTGCCACAAATTACACCCTAGTAATTCAAGAACACAGTAGCAGTTTCAATACAGGTGAAAGATTAACACAATCACAACAATACAAACACTTCTATACAAAGGATTACGAAAGTAATAAAGAAAGGGTATAGAAGGCTTAGTCTGATGATCAAATCAGTGAAGAAACTGTCTCAGTCAAATCAAAGCTCCAGTAGCAGTTCAAGAAAACAGTTCTTTGATGAAAACGTTGATTGATCTTTGATCACTAGACTTAAGGACGCTTTTGCTCTCTTTGAAATCTCAAATATTCTTGCTCAAAAAATGTTTAGAATGATTTTTCGTATCTTTCAAAATTTCGCGCCAGCTATTTATAGACAACTGCCATTTAAAATTCAGTCGATTGATTTTTCAAATAGTCGACTGTTTTTCTTCAGTTAGTTAAAAACGGTTGTTCAAAACGCAAGTTTTGATTTTAATGATTTCTCAAAAATTTTGTTAATACAGAAAATACTTGTGGAGCTTATCATTGATTAAGATTGCATGCGTCACTGATTAGACCTCAAACTTACCCCACAACACACACTCCTAACTTCTAGACCAAGTCTTCAATCTTCATGAAATCTTCATGCATTCCACATATGCTCATAAGGTCTTGAACATCTTCACTTGGTTGGCTTCATCAAATTATCACAGTAGCCCACTGGTGCAAACATAAAGAAATATGAATAGAATTCTACTCAAGTAAAAAAAAATTATCAAATAACAAAATTTTCTTAAAATATCTAAATTCTATGAAACTATAAATTTGAATGAAAAACTAGTAATAAAAGCAAAAAGAATGCTTATAACATGCAATTAATCTAAGAAAAGTGTGAATAAAACAAGTGTTATCAGTGTCTTGGTCCTTGATGCACAACATAATCTCCTAATGTCCTTCTTGGAGGATTTACAACCCTCCCATGTGCCTGATGAACCATTTCATTAGATATGTGAATGGTATGAGATGTTTGTGAATGAGAAAGAGAAGGTCCCTACTTTGTTCTTTCTTTTAGCTTTCCTAGCTTTGCTCTATTCCCTATTGATACTTTTTCCAAACAACAAATTATTTATAGAAGCTTTTCCTCAAATGAGCAAAAATTATAAGTAAAATAAATAAAAAAAAAACAATGCATGAGTGTAATATAATGAACAAAAATTTTAAAACAAAATTAGCTATTTTTATAACAACTAAGTTATATAGAGCTTGATGAAAGATTTAATCAAACCATTAAGTAATTAAACTAATCTCCGATAATGGTACCAAAAACTTAATGTATCATCTCAGCAAGTAGATCAAGTCAAGTGTAGTACAACTAAAAGGGGTTGTTATATCCTTAGGGATTAGAAAGTATCTTAGAAGTTGTTATGCCTTTTGTAGAAAATGATATGAATACTAGAGTTGTAAAAAGGCAAGATAACTACAAATTGAATCTAGGAATAGTTGAATGCAAATAAATGTTGAAGTTTTAAATGTGATCAAGTATTGGGATTCAATAAGACTTAAACAAATCTGCACTTCTTATTTATATATACAATATATAATTGTTCTTTTGTTCAACAAAATTAAACCGAGGTAATCCCTTAATCTTGATTGTCTAAGGGCTAAATCACATTAAATAATTCATTGACTTGATGTCATTTAGTCCCTGCATTAAGATCATAACAATATATCCAAAAATTACACTCTATTTCCCATAGTTGCATTCTTTGGTTGATTGAATTTAGTTCAAAAAAATATATATTTTATCATATCATTCACTTCCTAAGATTAATTAGTGATTATACTAATTAAAATATTAAAGTACAAAACTCAATCGGTCGAGAACATGTTATAGCTACATTATATGTACAAAAAAAGTTATAATGTCCTCCAATCCCAATCTAAGAATTAACTATTTATAACGAGAAAGATATATAAATGAAAATAAGATAAAATGTAAATAAATAACACAACTCTCAAGTGTCTTCAACCTGAGCACTCTTTTTTTTAAGTTATAGTTCAATTCTAATGCTAAGATAAAGTCACTTGAGTGCATGCGCCCAACCTCTCATTTTGCTGCTCAACTAATAGAGCTTCTTCACAAGAAGGTTTCCTCAATGCTTATCTTTCTATGGCTACGCTCAGCAGATGACTTTGCTTCAGTTTGAGACTTTCTTTATGCTAAGCACTTTTTGACTTCCCTTAGATAATCCTGTGCTAAAAAAAGTCGCCTCTTTGGAGTAATTTCGCTTAGCACATTCAGCTTCGCTCGGAGCTGGGAAGCACAAAAACGGGGTGCCCTTTACTTTGATTCTGCTTAGCACATGGCTTTGCTAGATCCAAATTCGCTCAACTGCATAAAAAATCTTACAAAATTGGATAAAACTTCATTAAGCTCTTCAGCTTTCAAACAATTCCAGATTCTAAGTTGATTGTAAATTTATTTTGCAAAATATATTCCTATTTATACTATTTAAGTGTCTTAAATTAAGATTGAAACAAGTAAATTGTACGCTTATCAGCCAATTCAAGGCATTGCTCAATGTTATTTTGTGAAGTGAGTCTCTCGGGAAAATGCAATTTGGCTAAGTATATGGGGACTAATGCTACAGCCCAACATTGTTTTGTTCATTTGATGTTACATTAGAAATAGGATAACAATTAAGGATGATCTACATAGAAGAAATGTATAGTTAAGCACCAACTTACGTTCATTGTGGAAATTGAGCTAGTAAAATCATTTACTGTTTAACCAAAGAAAAATGGATTCGATTTGGATGTCATCCTATTTGTGGGTAGAGACATATTTGTTTGCCAAGCAATCTAGTAGATCATTAGGTGGTATTTGGAATATGAAAAATGCTCTGGTGTTTAGAAATGAAGCTTTTGATAAAGGTGTTTTAAAGAAGTACATGTTGAGAATGAATGTAAAATCCTTGTTTTCATTCTTCTCCTTGTCTAATCCAAGTATTTGTTTACTACATGGTTCAGAATTCAATGGAGATAGGTGAGTATTCTTAATTTTATTTATTTATTTATTTTGTTTTATGGAGGATGTGAAGTAAGGTGTAAATAGAGCCAAAATATGGGGTTGATTTGTGTGAGTGCTTTCTGAGTTTTAGTGACACAGAAAACTCGCATGTTTGTAAAGACAATTTTCTACCTAACTCAATTTAAATTTAACAACCCTAATATAAAATATAAACGCTAATTAATTAGTAGCAGTGATGCAATCCATTATAAACTTGTCGTTAAAGGAACTTCTAAAATATATAATTTGAACCCATTACATCTCACACAGCAACATATAATGTAAAATAATTAAATTTTAAAATGATAACAAGGAAACAATGAACAGTTAGTTCCATAAACGCATTTTTATGAGAATCAAAAATTGACTTCCAAATATCTAAATCTAATAAATACAACTCAATTTTTTTTTTCCTCAATAACAAAAAATATATATAAATGAGTGCAATGAGATTATCCCAACCTATTTACACAAAAGCACCTGACATACACAAGATTACTTGTCAGTGCGAAAAAAAAAAACCGGAGAACCAAACCTTGCAGAATCTGACTGCTTTAGAGAAGAGGCAAGAAGTTTTAAATTATGTGACTAAGCCTTAAACCAAATAGCAGCTTCATAAAGACTAAAATTTGTATAATTATACTAAGGTAGTATCAAAGAGTTAAACATCCAAATTTCAGTGATTATTAGAAAAAGTACAAGTACTTCAATTCAAGCAAACCGACCATACAGATGAAATCTGAAACTATATTTTGTTTCGGGGCAATCGGGCACTTGTCTGCTCAAAGTGCTTAATCAAAGCCTAAAAACCAAAAAGAGAAATCAATTCGAAAACTGAAGAATTGAATCATTTTACCGTTGTTATACAGGAGAAATCAATTTATTCACTAAGAGGATTCCAAAATCAAGCATGCCAAAGTTAAATGAGAATTTTTTTTATCAGAAAAGTATATTTATATAACTATAATAGAACAATTATGGTGTTCTAACTCGTATAAAGAATATGTAGAAGAGGAAATTTTACAACTAAGCTCATGCCACCTCTTCTTGAATATCTTCCCATACTAGTTAAACCAGTCATTCAAAAAGTCTTCATCAAATTTATACTATAGTGATGCCAAACCTGCATATATGTCCCCAAAAAGCATTACAAATGGAACACTGTCAACATGACAAATTGAGTAGTACCCTTTAAATACAGATCTTCAAATACCTTAAACTCTTGGAGAAACATCACTGTTTCCACATACTGAAGAATGATTATCCCAAACATTCCATGACAACTTTGCTACCATTTTCACCATCCAACAAACTGAACTTTTGAGCGTACGATGAGCCAGTATTAATGGTATAGATCCCCATATCATAAGCACAATCCACAAGAGCTGTTGCTGCAATAAGATGGAGAGAAGGGAAGCAGAAGAAAACACTCCACAGAGGAGAAGACCATAGCTTATGATCTTTTCTAGGTAGCAACCGAAAATCTTTGTATGAATCTTGATTCCTAGTAACGCGCCATATATGCTGATGGCTGTCAAGAAAATATGCTTCTGGAGAGGGTATGAGGCAAAGGGGGATTCTTTCTTGTTTTGATACTCAACTTGCATCACACCAAGGAGTATTGGATCAAGAAACACAAAAATGGCATGCCATGGGATTATGGGGCTGAAGTCTTGCTCATATGAAGTAGTTGAGAGGCTATAAAATACAAAAAAAACATGTCTTACTCTCAGCTAATATGAAATATATATAGTAAACATGTGCAAGCTACCTAGGGTTTCTGTCCAACTTTTTTAACAAAAATACAAGTTGAAAGAAAGCCTCATGAAAAGACTTTGTATATTAGTTTTGAATATTTTGAGGTGGCCCTAAACTACTACCACATGCACATATGATAAAAAGTATATATGTTGAAGATGAGGAATGAATTTCTTGCCGTGATATGAAGATAAATCAGATTTTTAATATGATCATGGGATTTGAACTTAACCAATTATATTAAATGAAAGAGGGTACAATAAAAAATGAAAAGAAACAAATCATGCTACTGTTAAAGACATTATGATAATTATATAACAACTTTTCAATTCAATCTTATTTTATTCAGCTTCAGATGAATAAAATAATTAGGTTTGATGCTTTCTGTATTCAGACTTCACTTAAAATAACTAAGAGAATATATAACAAGTAGAAAACAATCCAAATGAACGTAAAGACTAACCTTGCTGGATTATAACATTTCAGATGGCATGTGCAGCCCATAAATTTTGATTTTCTCTGCTTTACTTTCTTAGCCACTTTGGCTCTTCTGAGTTTTCTTCTGCAGATTGAGAGACCAACATTCTGGGCATCTTCCACTCTTATTTCATCAATATATTCCTTAGAGTCATTCATATTACTCAACACTGAAGAACCACAAAGGATCTAAGTATGCCTTCTTTTGTGGAAAAAGTCTTCCTTTTAACAAGATGCAGTCCATTAAGGAACCTAAACACATATTAAGGAATTAATCACTGGATTATTACAAGCATCAATAATCAATGCCCTATATCTACAATTATCTCCAAGTCCACCTTTGCCTCATAAAAGACAAAATATCAGGATTTTCTGTATACTGCAACTATGACTGAGTGGGATCCACCATGTCCTTCGGCCAAATTTCCTAGACTCACACCATTGGTTTTCAAAGTTTTGTTGGGAGGAAAATGTGTACTACACGTCATCATGTCCTGCTACATCTTCATTCAAAGTTTAGTAACATAGAAATTCAAACAGGATCCGGTATGAATCATACCCACAAATTTTTATCCAAAGAACTGAGGCCGGCATGAGTCATACGATATCTTTTGCTAGGTTAAAGACCAAAGTTTCAAAGATGTTATGAAAATGTATGTTCAAGTTTTTTGATAAAAACTTTTTCCAAAGAAAAAAGAAAAGTAAATGAAAACCAGTTATGCACAAGTTAAAACTAGTTTTGTTCTTGGCGGCTTCCATAACCAGTCTGATTAAACTTTTTGTCATAATTAAAAATAAAAATAGTCATTGGGTCCCCTTGTCTCTCTAAAAAGTCTAATTTCTTGTGTGGAGCTTCTATTGACCAATCCAAACAAGCTTTAATACATCCAAAGATTCCAAACAAGCCTTAATTCATCCAATCCACTCACTAATAAATCCAAGCCTCGACATCATATAATATAAAAATTATCACCTTATTGAAATCATATGCTTTTTTATAGTCTACTTTAACTACCACAACTTTCTTTTTTTTCCTCCCGCAGTCCTCCACAACCTCATTCGTTACTATGATACTATCAAGTAATCCCCTCCCCTCTATAAAGCTTGATTGGGTACTGCCAATGATTTTAGTCATCACTCTTTTCATCCATCCTATTTGCCAAGACCTTTGAAATTACCTTATACATCATCCATCCAAAAGAGATTGATATAAAATTGTCCAAACTTTATGGGTTGTCTTTTTTAGGTATCAAATTTACAAAGGAAGCGTTGCACCTTCTTGGTATTTGACTATAGAACTGAAAATGTTGTACAACACTGAATCAAGTGTTGATAAATTAAGTGCTGATAAATCTATTCCAATTTGCTGATGACATTTTTTTTCTTTTGCAAAGATAAGGTGCAAAACATTTTAGCAATCAAAAGTATTTTGAGGTGCTTTGAATTAGTATCCGGGTTGAGGGTTAATTTCATAAAATCAAGGTAGGGGCTATAGGGTTAGGGATTATTGTTTTCGATAATTATACACTGATCTTAAATTGCAACTTAATGCAATACCCTTTTAAGTATTTAGGGATGATAATTGAGGGGAATCCTAGAAGAAAATTATTTTGGGAGGACGTGTTGAATAAAATTAGAAAAAAGTTGTTCAATTGGAGAGGGAGGGTTTTATCTTTGGCAGGGAGAGTCTGTCTCACAAAATTTGTAATATCATCTTTACCTTGTCGATCTTCAAAGCACCCAAAATAATATATAAGAAAATCATAAAATTGCAAAGAATTTTTTTGTGGTTTTAGGGTTTTGATGAGAAAAAGATTGCTTAGATTAGTTGAAAAGAGTTATGTAAGTCTAAGGAGGAAGGGAGATTGGGTATTAGAGATATAGAGAAGTTCAACACAACATTATTAGCTATTATTAGCTAAGTGGGGATGGGGATTAGGTGAGGAAGGACAGGAACTATGGGAACTAAATAATCGAATCCAAGTATGGCAGCGGAGGTAATATGAATATGAATCCCATAGACAAAACTGCCTCAAGGTGGTGGAGGGATGTATGCAAATGTTGTGGGGATGGGCAACCAAGAAACTGGTTTGACAAACATATCAAATGGAAACTTGGGACTGGATATAAAATTAGATTTTGGGAGGATGTTTGGGTTGGTGACCAACCATTAAATCATCACTTTCCAAGATTGTACAATATCTCTTATTCGAATGATAAAATTGTAAATGATATGGGCAAGAGGAGAGAGGGAACATGGTATTGGATACCATGGAGGAGGGATACATTCGTTTGGAAGGGATATATTTTACACAAACTAATGCAGTTATTGGTAGGCAAAACACCTAAAACTGACAGTTTGCAGAAAAGAGAGCGGACAAGACAAGTTGACAAGAATTTTTCAATAAGGACTATATATTATGAATTGGAAAGCATTTTAGAGGGGAAAAATAGTAGTGCCTTCAAAGTATTCTAGAGCTTAAAGTCAATTCCTAGAGCTTTAACACTAGAGTAGAGGGTATTCCTAGAAAGAGTCCCCTCAAAGGTTAATCTGGTTAGGAGAGGGGTTGGGGTGGAAAATATATTGTGTAAACTTTGCAAGGAAGAAAACGGAAGCACTAAACATCTTTTTTTTTTTTAGTGCAAGATAGCTAAAGAAATATGGAACAAGTGCAACGATTGGATGGGCGTAAGCTCGATAAGCCATAATCAACCGATGACTCATTTTCAACATTTTCATATTATGAATTTAACTAATAATCAGAATATTTTTTTGAAAGGTATGTGGCTGGCAATGATTTGGGAAATATGGGCTCGTAGAAATAGGGTGATTTTTTCATCAAAGAAAGGTAGATAACAAGTAAGTTTGGTGTTTGGCACAAATGAATGCATGAGTTTGGTTGAAATGTAAAAAATCTAAGATATTGTTTTCATATTCGGACTGGTATCAACAACCTATACAATGTCTAAAAACACTATAATAAAGTAGTAGTGTGAGAAATGTAAAGTAGTGAAATTAGACGGGATGTCTGAGTTTTATAGATCCTAACATCGCCTAGCATAGTAAAGTATAGTAAAGTGAGTGAGTGTGGTAGATGTAGGATTGTATGGTTGCTTTAAGTATATTATTTTATAGCAAGGACACTCTCTTAGAGGTGTCACCAACAAAACCCATTATGACTCATTAGTTGTAGGGGAGGAGGTTCAAAGATATTCTGAGTAATTATGTAGCAACTACAAGAAGTAAAGGTGACCAAAATAGGGGGTGGCAACAAGTTTGAAGGATTGGACCATAAGGATAAAGCTAGAAATGGAAAAGATAGGTGCTATTTTGAGATTAATTGAGAAAATTCGTAAACGCATATGACCTTTCAAAGTGGTGTGTCCTCATTTGTTGCTTTGGTAGGAGAGGTATTTGGTTTGCTCCATGCAATGTTGGCACAGACTGCTTTGTTTCTTAGGCTGTAATGTAGCACACAAGATTTGAACTGGTTAAATGCTATGGTGCTTATTTTGGATCGAGAGTTTTTTTTCCAAAATTTAGATTGAATTTGGAAGTTGGATTGTATTAGAACTGATTATGTAAAAGGGTTGAAGCATTCCTTTGTGCTTCTCATTCAATATATTTTTTTACTGATAAAAAAATTAATTTATAAGCTCTGCTACATTATTTTTTCTAAAGTTTTATTTGTTTATTTGTATATAAACTAATTTTAGTTTATGGACAACATTATTTTATTTTACTTTTTCAAAATTTTTGTGCGGTTAGTCTCTAAAATATGTATGAAGTAACCTCATCTTTCTTAAGTAAAACAAAAAATCTTATAACATTTGCACACATGTCAATATCTTCTATCATTAAATGATCTATGAATAATATCTCTTTTACCCTTGCCCAATTATTCATAATTTGATTACCCTTTTAACTTATCACATCTTGGATATTTTCTCACTAGAGCTTCCATAGATCTATAGATTTTTCTGTATTTTTTTTTTATTTAAGCTATCCCATACACTAAGGTGGGCTCTTGATGAGAATCAATGAAGGTTCATCCAAGAAGTAGAACAATTGGTAGAAAGACTTACGTCTAGTGTGTGGAGAAATTAACCTAGGTAATTGATTCAACAATAAGATAATATGGTCAGTAGAAGATAGAACAAAGATTAAATTTTGGAAAGATAAGTGGGTTAGTAATGACATATGGAATAGATTTCTTAGATTATTCCATTTCAAACTAGAAAGATAAAACTATAGGGTGGTAGGGAGATGGGAAAATAACAATTGGATATTGACTTTAACCCGGAGGAGAAACAAATTTGTATGGAAATCTCCTCAAGAACTTTTTATGATGACTATTATGGTTCAACCTAAGAGAATGGATACTAAGGATATGTGGGTATCGAAGGAAGAAGAAGAGGGTATCCACCCGGTGAAATTTGCATATATTACTTTGCAAAACAACTGTATAGGAGAAAATTCAGAAGTATTTAAAACCCTATGGAGCCTACATGTACTCGGCTCAGTGCAACATTTAACAGTGCAACATTTAACAGGGAAAGTATTCCTAAAAAGAATTCCAAAAGAGGAAAACCTTAAGGTTAGACCTTTAGAGCTAGAAATTCTTTATTTGTCATATGCTAGTAAGACATAGTCTTTTTAAGAACCATTTTCAACATTTTCACCTCATGCGACATAGCATAAATCAAAACACTTAAGGAAATATGGAAATTTTGGAATATGGAACAAGAAAAATAAGATTATCTTTAGACAGGGAAAGGTTGATCATGAGAAAATATTTTGTATGGCTCAATTAAAGGGATGGGTACGGATGAGACATAAGATCCCTAGAGCAAAATTTTCATATTTAGATTGGTATTACTGCCAATTAAGTACCTCAAACACTTTGATAAATTGATACTTTGAAAGACTTACTTTCTAGGAAATATGGGTAGAGTTAGATATGCATAGTAATTGAAGGATAGAGAGAAATACCAGAGTAAGAAGCAATGAGAAAGCAATCACATAATGGAATTGTAAATTAAATGTCTACATGTTATTTCATCGGTGACTAACCCATTCTATCATCACAATTATTGTTGAGTTCTAAGCAACCATAAGAGGGTAATATGGGGTGTGATACCTATATACAATTGATAGTATATCCCTAACAGAACTCACAGGGGTTGTATGTTGTATCTGTATAGCCAAACAAAGACAATACTAGGAGAGACAACAATATTAGGAACAATAGAAGAACTGGGGTAACTTAGATGAAGAAGTTTAATATCGAGAGTATGTGTTACAAAAGAGATAACTGTTGTGGAACTACAAGCAGTTATGTTTCCCAGTCACAGCAAAATTGAACTGGTTTTGGAGGCCTACTGAAGTGTAAATTGCAGTTAGTGAGGCATCACAACAGTATACATGGCCTGGTGGAATGCAAAATGCCTATAACATAATGTAGACCTATATAACTAATAGTTCCTTCTTTTATCTGCTCCTTACAAAGTCGGCAAATTTTTTAAATTGGTGTATTTTTTTTTTAAATTCTTAAAATGTACATTTCTTTATTTATTTTCAGATATGGCTAAATGGTGGATAGGAGACACATATCATTGTAAAGAAATTTTAGCCTTATTTTACAATTTAATATAAAACTAAATGAAATTGTGAAAAGAGAACACGATGTTAATTTACTAAATGAAATTGTGCATATAATATTTCAGTTAATGAGTTAATTAATATAGTGAGAATACTGTAGGATTTTAGTAAGGTTAATATTCTCTACCAATTCCTCTTCTGTTTTGTTTGACAGGTGTCATCTATTGCTAATGTGTAACTAAAATAAATGCAAAAAATTTAATTTAATTTGAATAGAAGAGTAGTTACTGAGAAGAAAAGTTACATGCTATGAATTTAGTTATTAATATACTGAAATAGATTTAGTTAGTAATAAATATAATTTAAAAACTAATAATAAATTTATTTAAAAAAATTATATAATATTTTCAAATTTTTCATTCTAAATTTATTGCTAAATCTTAATTTTATTTTAAATTATTTTTATATTAGTAACTAAATTCAAATATTAAACTTAAACTTAATTTTTCTAAATATATTTTATTACTAAATTTTAATTTAATTCAAATTTTCTTTTAAAAATCAAACTTACTTTTAATTTAGTTCAATATATAAATCTCATACTAATATTATTTTTTATTTTAATTTAAACAATAATCCCCTCAACCATTATTGTTTAATTTCAAAGTAACTTCACATTTGTTTCAATTTAATTTCAATCATTTTTATCAATAAATAAAATAACTATTGTAACTGTGCATTTATTTTAGTTGTACATTAACAATACATCACTGGTGCCAAACAAAAGAGAAGAGGAATGGGTGAAGAATATTAACCACATTAAGATCCTACAGTATTCTCACCATATTAATTTAACTCATTAATTGAAAATTTGGCTAAGTGATTTCATCTAGTAAATTAAGATAGTGTCCTCTCTATTCACTATTCATTTAATCTTATATTAAACGTGGAATAGGGCCAAGATTTCTTTACAATGATATCTTGTCTCCTATGCACCATTTATCCATATCCGGAAATAAATAAAAAAATGCACCATTTCAGGAATTTCCAAAAAAAATTACACCAGTTTGAGAAATTTGCCTACAAAGTCAGTTATTGATTTTGAATATTATTTTTGTAATGAGACTAAACTTGAGTATGTAACATTGAGTATGTAACATTGGTTATGCATTGTAGGAAATATTAGTATAGGGTGACAAAAAATATAGGAAAAATTTAGAAGGTTTGGATTATTTTGTTAACTCACCCTAAGCCAAAGTTGTGTTGCTTTTGTACATGAGTTGAAGCATCCCTTTATGTTTCCTGTTTATTGAATTCTTTATCGATAAAAGGAAACAACTATCTTCAAGTTTCAATGGCAGGATCCATGAGCAATGGCTTATGCATGCTTGACTAGGCTTGGAATATACTTCTTGGTTGATTCTTCAATTAATCTTACTAGTTTGGTGCAATTTTTGAATGTTTTGAAATGTTCTTCATTGGGTTTCAGTAAATTAGGTTTTTAAAAAATAAAGATATACCTCAATAAAATTATTGATAGAAGGAACTAAAATTAGAAGAAAAGAACAAAACATTGAATCAAAAGAGAAAAATGGATAAGAGACTTAAGAAATAGAAAGTATGAAACGCTAATGACACGTCTTCTTCCTAAAATAAACATTATAGGATAAATTATTACTTGATTCTTAGGAATTAAAATAAGACTTTGAAAAACTCGATCTCACAATAACAAACAACTATCATGAATAACCAGGATGTGGACCATACATTCCATATTTGAGTTATACTTCTCATTATATTATCATATTTATTATGTTTAGTATTTTTTATTTAACTTGCTTTGAAAATTACTTAAGCTTTCACTAGATATATTGAAATTGTTATATACTTTATTTTCTACTAATGTGTGTATTCCACAGTTTTATCTTATGTAATAAGCCCAACTACGTTTTAAGTTAGAAATTACTAGTTATAATTCTTTTATAAATAACAAGAAAAAGAAAAATCTTAAATCTTACCTATTAATTTAGAGCTGGAGAAATTAAAAAATGGGAAGAAAATCATTTTTATAATATTTTTTTGTTAAAATCATTATTGTAATGTTGTATTCATACTCTTTTTCTTTTCCTTTATCTTTATTCTTTATCTTTATCTTTATTGGTGTATTTCTAAAAATTTACCAATGTAATATGAACTTATGATAGTTAAATAAAAAATTCATTTTACATAATGAAAGTTTTCAATAATATCCATCAAAATTAAGTTTATTACTACGTATAATACTTAAAATTTATTTCAAATATAAAATTTATATCTATAATATTAGTTCCATACCAGCTAAGTATTTAATATTATTATTATTATCATTATTATTATAAATTCAAATTCATACATTATATTATTAATTAAATATTAATTTTACTTTTAAGTTATATTAATAATCAGTAATACAAAATAATATTAATCTATCCGTCACCACCCATCAGTTTGACGTGTTAGACTAGTTGACCAAAGAGTTACCGAATTTAAAACATCAATTTCGAATTTTACTTTGTCACCATAACTTTGTTCTAAGAATAATTTGAGATTTGTTTCTTTCGTTTGTAATTTTTTTTAGTGTTTTTTTCTACTTGTTCGTTATAAAAGAGTTTGGTTTGAATTATTATATTACATTGAAATCGAAGCAAACAACAATAACTAAACCTTGAACACTCCTAAATTTATCTGTGATTCATCCAGCTATTATTTATTTTAGAGTTTGAAATTTTATAATATTTAAAGAAGAAATAATATTTAACGTGCGATATAATGGATCAATGTAATTTTAGATTTTTCTTGTAATTTTTATTATGTCTTTAATTAGTTAGTTGAAAGGTCACATATAAAGATAAAAGAGACATGTAAATAATTAATGTTCTTAGGGTAAAAAATAATGATATATTTAGAGGAAAATAAAGACAATACTAGTAAGCTTAATTATTGGTGGATATTAATATATAGTCGAGATTAATGTAGACTTTAGAGAATCTTATATAAGATATATGGTATATGAAAGGATGTAATGTAATGGATGTAAATAATTAATGTTCTCATTGTGAAAAATAATGATACATTTAGAAGAAAATAAAGACAATACTAGTGAGCTTAATTATTGGTGGATATTAAATGATATATAGTGGACATTAATGTGGCAGATTTTCTAAAGTAGTGTAATTTTTATCTGAAATTCCTAAAAATGGTGTATTTTTTTTTTTAATTTCCAGATATGAGTAAATCGTGCATAGGAGAGACGATATCATTGTGAAGAAACAATGTCCTTATTACACTATTTAATTTTTAACATTAAATGAAATCATGAAAAGAGAACACAAATTTAGTTTACTAGATAAAATTGTATAACTAAGATTTCAATTAATAAGCTAATTAAAATCATGATAATACTGTAACATTTTAGGATGTTTGTTCCTCTCTTTATTTTTTATATCTGGTGTGTTGCTACTGTGCAACTAAAATAAATGGACCGTTACAAAGTCATCTTATTTATTGATAAATCTGTAATGGTTGAGATTAATTTTGATTAAGTAATTGAATAATTGTGAAATTGTGAAGTTAATTTGAATAGAAGAGTGGTTACATATTGTGAAGAAAAATTACCTAGATATAATTTAAAAACTAACAATAAATTTATTTAAAAAATTATATAATATTTTCAAATTTTTCTTTCTCAATTTATTGCTAAATTTCAATTTTATTTTAAATTATTTATATATTAGTAACTAAATTAAATATCCAACTTAAACTTAATTTTTCTAAATATATTTTATTATTAAATTTTAATTTTATTTTATTTTTCGTTTCAATATCAAACTTACTCTTAATTTAATTCAATATATAAATCTCATAAAATGGTGCTGACCATTTTAATTAACTCATTAATTCAAATCTTGACTACATCATTTCCTCTAGTAAACTAAAACAGTGTTATCTGTTCATGATTTCATTTATTTCTTCACATTGATATGGTGTCTGGCGGACACCATTTACCCATATAATTAAAAAATTACACATTTTGGGAATTTCAGATAAAAATTACACCAGTTTGGAAAATTTGCCAATTAATGTAGACTTTAGAGGATCTTACATAAGATGGTATATGAAAGGATGTAATGTAATAGAGGATATATGAATTTTGGTTATGGAAGAAAATAGAGTTTTTTTTTTTTTTTCCTTCTGAGAACTATATAGAGTTATGAGTTATAATTATAAGAACCCAAATCTAATCATTCTAGATAATATGTGACAATCAACCTCATCACTTATCACTCACCTTTTTATTTTTTTCTGTAGTGTCAATATCATTCTCTCGTTTCCAAACTGAATATCAAAACGATTTCTCTACTTTTTTGGTCCGTTTAGGATTTAGGATTTATAGTTTAAGGTACAAATATTTTAATTATTATATTTATTATTCACAAATTAATAAGTTAAATTATATCAAACATTTTTTTTTTACTTTTTTTAAAACTTTTTTCTACGAAATTTTCAAACTAAAATTTCAAAAGTAAATTATTTCAAAATTTATAAATGTCAATTTTTTTAACAAATTTTTCTTATTTACCTATTTTTCTAAATAGTTATTTCTTAGAATATATCTTTTGTAAATAATTATTTCTTAAAATAATTATGTTTCTAAATTATTATATTTTATATAATTACATTTCTAAATGCATTTTACATAATTAATTTTTAAAAATTAAAAATTATGGACTTTAGAACAACTTATCTCTGAATTATATGACTTTTTTGTTCTCGCTAATACATTTTCCGAAAAATTACTCAACTCGCACTTTTTTTCATTATAATTTAATTAGTTCTTTAATTTTAATATTTTTTTAATAAATTTAAATTGGATAAAATAAATCAGAATAGTTTTGGAGAAGTATTTTTGTAATATTTTATTATCTGACAAAATATTTTTTCTTCTTCCAAATTCAGTTTTATTATAAAAATACAGTTACAAAATTATTATGATTTATTTTATCCAATTTAAATTTATTATACAAATATAAATATTAAATAATTTATCATTTAATTTTTTTATTATAATTAATTAGTTCAGAATACATATAAAACATTTTCTTTCATGCTTTTTTATTTTTATTATCCTTTCAAACTTTTAATTCAATCACTTTTAAAATATATTTTTTAATTTTAATTTAAAATCAACTAATAATCACAGCTTTAGTTTTATATATGTTTAAGAAAAATAAATAAATTTCCCTTAAATATTTTTTTTATTTATCTCCCTATCTCATACAAATTAAAAATAGATTTAAATTTTAATTCTATTTTTAATAAAGTTTTTTACTGCAAAATATTTTTCTTTTACTTTTATCTATTTTTAAATTTATAAATTACAGTGTCTATATTTTTATTTAACATTTTGAACTGTATTTACTAAAATTACTTTTTTCTCAAACCATAGACCCTTAAAAATTACCCAATAAATGACTAATATTTGCAGTAAAAAACTTTATTAAAAATAGAATTAAAATTTGGAATGATTTATTTTAAATTTGTATGAGAGATAGAGGTAAATAAAAAAAAAATAGTAAGAGGAATTCATTTAGTTAGGAAACTAAAATGTAAATGGTACTAGTTAGGAAATTGTAGTAAAAATAATGCTATTTGAGTAATTTTTGTCGGAAAAGGGATTAGGAAAAAAAGTAGCTAGTAAGGATAGTTAGGAAATTATAGTAAAAATAATGCTATTTGAGTAAATTTTTTTCGGAAAAGGTATTAGGAAAAAAAGTAGCTAGTAAGGATACTAAAATGTAAATGGTGCTGGTTACGAAATTATAGTGAAAAAAGTGTTACTTGGGTAATTTTCTTTCGGAAAAAGTATTAATGAGGGAAAAAATCTTAGTAAATGGTGCTAGTCAGGAAATTAAAATATAAATAATCGTAGTTAGGAAATTAAAATGACAAAAATGTTATTGAATAACTTTTTTCTTTTAAAAAAATGCTAGTGGAGAAAAAAAATTTGTAATTATAAGTAAATCTTACTATTTAAATAAATAGTTGATACAATATATGCTATTGAAAGAAATAAATTTCCACCTTGTAAAATAATTAAATTTGAATGTTAAATCAGTTAATTTTCAAAGCTTATCTAACTTTAATTAAAATATTGTGAGCATTGCGTTGTTAGCAAAACTAAAAACTGTATAAGGTATAATTTAGTGGTTTTTTATTTCTTTTTGAAAATTGCCATTGTTAAGTGGTTAAAATAGTTTTTTTCCTTTTTTTCTTGTCAACAAAGTGGTTAAAATAGTAATAATGAACGGTTTATTTAAAGAAAATGATATTTTGACACCGTTTTTTAAAGGTATTTCAATTTGAGATGGTGATATGATAAAAGAAATATTTTAATGGATTATGAGACTCACGTAATTATGAAATGTATGGCAATCATGTCAAAGTGATTTTCTCTATTTTAATATGTGTTTGCTGATAAGTATTTTTGAACTTGTCTAACAAATATGAAAACTAGAAACCTCTAACAAATATGAAAACTAGAAACTTCATGTGTTCACGTCCTTTCCTCTTAGCTTGAAAAAAAATATTGTTATAATGTTATGTAAAGAAGCATGTCCTTCCCTTTGTGATCCAACAAGGTCAAAGTGAAAGTAATTCTAGAAAATTATGAAACTCTTTTAAAAATATGCATGACACACTTGTCCACTTCTTTTGTTTTAGTATGTAGTTTACTGAAAAAGATTTTTGAACTCATGTTACAAATATGGAAAGTAGGAACCTCATTTGTTCATGTTGTTCTCGTTTTAAAAAAATATAGTCTAGGTGATTTCCTCTGTTTTGATATGTGGTTTGCTGAAAAATACTTTTGAACTCGTCTAACAAATAAGAAAAATAAGAATCTTGTGTGTTCATGTTTCCTTTCATTTTAAAAAAATACAGTTATAATATTATGGGAAATAAGATTCATTTAAATGGTTTTCTCTGTTTCGATATTAGGTTTAGTACTTAGAAAACCTAAATAAAAAATAACAAACAGATATGAACATAGTATAGATAAGTAAATAATTTTTTTTTTCATGTAAGAGTGTTAAATAGGTATAATGACACCTAAGAGTGTCAAAGTATCATAATCATTTTATTGAATGCAAGTGTACTCCGAACAAATCTATCATACACTTATGATGTTGGAAAGGAAAAATAGTTGTCTTCTGTTGCTAATACATAAGGGCGAAAAAATGTCTTCAACGACCTTCTTTTTCTCCCACTTTCCACTAGCTTATGGAGAATATGATTTGTGGAAAATCTTTGCGAGGTGGGGAAGGGTTATTGATGTTTTTATATCACAAAGGCTAAATCGTTGGGGACAGAGATTTGGATTTGTAAGGTTTTTAGGAGTTAATGATTCACGAAAGCTTGAGTCTCAGTTAGATAACATTCGCATTGGAAACTGGAAATTACATGTAAATCTTCCTAAATACAGGCGCCATGAACGTATCATAAGTAATGGAAGAAGTTGGAAAGAATATCAAGGCGATAAGTCAGAGCATAACCAAGGTCTGAAAGGGAAACAAGAAGTAAAGAAAGTGCATAAAGTGTGGAAAAGGAAGACCAAATATCAAACGTATGCACAGGTGGTTAAAGGAGTGAATATGGGTAGAGAGGACGATGATCAATGGAAGGGGATAGAGATACGGGTTGCTGAAGAGAAGGAGTGGCTGGAAAAAAGCTTTGTAGGCAGGTTACAAAATATGGATGATCTAGAAAAATTAAAAGAAAGCTTCATGCTTAATGGAATGGGATTCATCCACATCCGGTACTTGGGTGATAATGCTGTCTTACTGACTTGGGAAAGTAAAGAGGATGCATTGTCTTTAATTGAAGCTAACAAGGCTTGGTTGGAGACTGTCTTTGAATCAATTGTTCATTGGGAAAATCACAAGGTAGTAGGAAATAATATCAGATGGGCTAGAATTTGGGGAGTGCCAATTTCTTTATGGAGCCGAGAATGTTTTGAGAAGATCATCGCTACCATGGGTACAGTTGTAGATGTGGACATGAAAACAACTCAGTGGCAAAATCTGGAGTATGCACGTGTCCAAGTCCGACTTCCATTACAAGCAGAGGTTAGGATGAAGAAGACAATCAAGATTAATGGAGTCTTATGCCCAGTGGTGGTGGAACAAGAACTCGCTCTAGATGGAAATAAAGGGTGTTATAGTTGTAGAAAGGAAGAGGTGATAGTAACGAAGATAATATGTCAAAAGTTTCAATGTACAAAGCAGAAATCAAATCCAGTATTGGTAGCTCTTTTGACGATGAATCTGATAATGAGGAGGCACGGAGGTTTGAAAAGGCGAAAGCTGTCACGAAGGAACGGTGCCATGGAAGCAAATCGGCCGGTAACAACATCTCAGCCAACTCAGCGAGTCACCAACTCGGGCACGGGGGAGGGGTAATTAATGCATGCCAGTATACTGGGCTCGAGGAGCAGGGTTTGGTGGCAGATGCTGACATTGTACCTATGCGTTGGGTACAAAAGCCAACAGTCACTTTTGAAATGGAAAAGCTAGCTTGGCTTGTGAAATAGCCCAAATAACTTCCAATGTGGCTGATGTTTCGAAACTGGGATCAAGCGGAGAGGTAGCCCATCTTGACGAATGTGAACCAATAACGCCTGTGCACGTTTACCCTATCCAATCTTCTTTCACAAGTAGGAATGCGAGCCCAGTTAAGGTTAAGGATACTCTAGAAAGTGAAGAAGACATGCGATGTGTGAAAGATGACGAGACTACTTATAAGCCACCCGAAGGAAATGCTGGCACCATGAAGTTAATGCACATTTGTGATATTAATCCAGAAGTGATGCTCAAGAGGAGCTGTTTGCTCGAGGGGGAGAGTTCCAAACCAAGAGGGTCATGTACTCAAACCAGTCTTAATCATCATGGCCTGACACAAATGCTTAGGCACTCGAGGTGCGCAAACTCTCTTTCGTCTAATTCTTCTTCTTGTATTGATATCCGAAATTGCAATAGACTTTTCTGGCTTAGGAATTCCCCTGATGAAGCTTCTAGACTTTGGAACATTGGGAAACAAATTGGGTTTAATAGTGTTGAATTTGATGATTGTGTAATAGCACAAATCCTTGAGTTGGAAAAATTAGAACTTGGTATGGGCTTAGATAGAGTATAGGGGAACCAAAACCTTGATTTATGAAGATCATGAGCTTTAATAGTAGGGGGTTGGGTGGGGCGGGGAAGAGTAATTACATTAAGGAATTAGTGATTAAAGAGGAGCTGGATATGGTATGTATACAGGAAACAAAACAAGAAGGAATAATGCTCAATCTGTGTAAGAGTTGGTGGGGATGTAATTCAGTGGAATGTGTTAGCACTATTGAACAGAACAGAGCCGACGGGATATTAATTGCATGGAACACACTAAATTTCAACCTTACTAAATCAGAGTGTGGAAAAGGGTTCATAATTATTAAAGGGAAATGGAGGGATTCAAGCGAATGTACTACAATAGTAAATGTTTACTCCCCATGTGAGACGAATGATAAGAGAGTCTTGTGGGAGGAATTAATTAATAGGAAAAGGGTAGACTAGGACCAAGCATGGTGTGTTCTAGGAGATTTTAATGCGGTAAGAAAACCTATGGAAAGAAGGGGTAGCAACCAACAAAAGTTAAGGCGTAGTGAATCTGAAGCGTTTAACGGGTTTGTTCATAATATGGAACTTACTGATATACCTATGATAGGCAGGAAGTATACTTGGTATAGTTCTAGTAGGAGTGCTATGAGTAGGCTGGATAGGGTTTTGCTATCTACAAAATGGTTAGATTTGTGGCCTGATTGTAAACAATACATATTGGATAGACAATTATCAGACCATTGTGCAATTATTTTAAAACATAATACCATTGATTGGGGTCCAAAGCCATTTAGAACACTTGATGTTTGGTGGTCTTTTGCAGGGTTTGATAAGGTAGTGTAGAGGTATTGGAAGGGATGCAATTTTAATGGCGATGAGATTTGGGTTCTTAAAGAAAAATTGAAAAGTTTGAAATCTGCTTTAAAATTATGGAATAGAGAGGTTTTTGGTGATATGAATTATAAAAAGCAGAAAATTATTACAGAAATTAGTAAGCTGGATATAGAAGATGAGTATGGTAACTTGTCACTAGCAGGCAGATTAGAGAGAAATAAGCTATTGGCAGAACTGAGATTAATAGTGTATCAATTAGAAGTTCTAGCTAAGCAAAAATCTAGAGCCAAATGGATGGCAGAAGGTGATATAAACACAAGGTATTTTCATCAAATCAATAAATGGAGAAGAATTAAAAATAGTTTTAGGGGGCTACATATGGCTCATGGTTGGTGTGAGGAACCAACCATAGTTAAGGAGGGTATTTGTAACCAGTTTAAGGACAAATTTAGTGAGAAGTCGAGTTTACTCTTAAGTTGGACAATATTGAATTCCCTAGAATTAATGCAAGTGTTAATGAGGAATTAATTAAGGATTTTTCAGAAGAGGAAGTGAAAGCTGCTGTATGGGATTGTGATGGGTCAAAAAGCCCTAGCCCAGATGGGATTAATTTTAATTTCTTAAAACAGTCCTGGCATATAATTAAAGATGATATTATGAGACCAGTAAGAAAATTTCACAGGTTTGGGTTATGGCCTAAAGGCACTAATGCTTCGTTTATTACTTTAATCCCTAAGGTTGAAAATCCTCAAAAGCTGGATGAGTATCGGCCTATTTCTCTAGTAGGGTGTATCTATAAGATTGTTGCTAAACTACTTGCAAATAGACTGAAACTTGCCCTCAAAAGTGTTATAGATACCAAACAATCAGCATTTTTGGAAAACAGAGGGTTGTTGGACAGTGTCATTGTGGCTAATGAGGTGCTAGATGAGTTAAGAAAAAAAAAAGGGTCATGTGTGGTGTTTAAAGTAGATTTTGAGAAAGCGTATGATATGGTCAATTGGGAATTTCTATTTTATATGTTGGAAAGGTTAGGTTTTAATGCAAAGTGGATCAAATGGATTAAAGGATGTCTTGCGTCTTCAT